>TARA_R100001594_G_scaffold68059_1_pt1 | contig 39293 bp, 51 predicted proteins | sample TARA_R100001594 | Tara Oceans TARA_R100001594 (sample SAMEA2622752) | marine metagenome | biome: marine biome (ENVO:00000447); feature: marine epipelagic mixed layer (ENVO:xxxxxxxxx); material: "saline water (ENVO:00002010), including plankton (ENVO:xxxxxxxx)" | depth 150 m | reverse complement strand
TGGTGGAACAAATCCCGGTGATGCCGGTGGCCCTCTCGGGCCAGTAGGTACAGCATCGGAAGCCTACCCAGAATTATTCGGCTCCATGGCTGGCGACATGAGCATGGAAGAGAGTATGCTCACGATGGGGATGACTCCTGAAACTGCTGGTGGAGGGGATGCTCCATATGAGTTGACCCCAGAGCAGATTGAAATCCGCGCTCAATTCGATAGGCCAGATGCTTTGCCTAGAATGGAGCCCCAAGCCTATGGAATGAATGACTTCGTTAAGAGGCAGCAAATTGGTCAATACGACGCAATAGTTGAACGTCCAGATGGTTCTAAAGGCCCCATACCAATTTATGCAGTTGCGCCTGAAGACAGACAGAAGGTATATGAAAACAGAAAAACTAAACCTTACGTTGTAAACTGGCCGGGAAATTTAGATTTCAATCAGCGTAATTTAGCCGGTGCTTTGCTTGACCCAAAGAACTCTATTCCTTTTGGAACGATGATAGATTTAAGCAAACTTACAAGCCAGTCAGGTAAAGCGTTTGCTGAAGCGTGGAAAAAGAGAACTGGTTCTACCAACTTTGTATTTGAGCGTGAGTTTATGCTGAACATTGCTAAGAAGTCTTTGCGTGGTCAGGAATACAACGAATACGAAAGCAAAGTTATTCAGCAGGAAAAAGAACACTACGAATTCTACGGTTTTCCCGGCGATTTTAAGTCTGGAGGCGAGGGGTCAGCTTTAGATGACATATTAGAAGCCGGAGGGGTTAAATAATGGCAACTGGATTTAGGCAACCTTCATACAGTTTAGAAGAGATGCGTCGTCTAGACCCCATGTATAGAGGGCAAATGGAAGTAGACGAGGCGGACGAAGCTGTTCAGGATTTACTCACCATGGGAGCAGGGTATGGAAACAATACCCATTCGTCGCTTTCTACTGGGGTAGTTGAGAACCCTTTGTCTGAAGAAGAAATACATGCCGCTAATACTAGATACGATAAGGCTAGGCAAGGTGGTGTTAACGCACCTTCCGAAAGTGCCACCTTTAGCCTGAGCCTTGGGGCTGCGCGAGAAAGAGCTGAAGCCCAAAGAAACATTGAGATAACACCACGCTATGGTAAATGGGAAGATTTAACACCGGCAGAAAAAGCAGCGGAAGCATATGATGCAGTTGGCAGGGAGATGGAATCCAGCACAATGATACGAGATGCTGTCAACAAGCCTCTTGTAATCGGGCCTGACAATGTTCCCGGCGTTGGTGGCTTTCTCGCCGCAGCAGACGATGCGGCATTGCAAAGAACAGCAGAGAACATAGCCAACGGGAGTGAAGACCCGGCTGACTATCTCTTGTTTGCAAAAGCAATGCACAAAGCCAAGTATGAAGCTGAGGAGCATTGGGCAAAGAAAGGTGTTGAGGCTACCCTCGACATGGCTACTCTTATTGCTGATTACATGATAACAGGGGGGGCAGGTTCGGCATCTGGAGCCGCTGGAGCTACGGCTAAATCAAGGGCTTTAGTTAAGGAAGCACTTGAGGAGGTAGGTGGAAAAAAATTCATCTCTAGTATGCTGGCAAAAACAAGTAGTCATCTCAAAGAAGTAGGTCTTGATGCTGCGAAAAGGATGCCTATCATGGGGGCACCACGCGCACAGCAAAAGATTGCAGGACGTAATTCGTTTGACGATTTTGAAGTGGATGCTGACGGTAACTACCAATTCAAAGAGCAGGAAGATAGCTTAGGGAGAGATGTATTTGAAGCGGTAGCAACAGCCTACGCAGAATTAGTCGTTGAAAGAATAATCCCTGACGGCGTTCTAGCTAAGATGACTTCTGGTTCCAAGAACAAAGCCATTAAAAGATTATCAGACTTCTTTGAGCGAGCTAATGAAAGCAGAGTTGGACGCATTGCAAGCTCCGGTGGATTTGGTGGAATGCTAACCGAGCTTGGCGAAGAGAGGTTAACTGAGCTTGCTAACTATGCAATCACAGGTGAAAGAGAAGAGCTTGGTACTACCGGTGAAATTTACGATGCCGTCATGACCGGTGACCCTGAATCCCGGAAAGCTGCTTTGGAAAACCTCGGGATTGAGGGTACTGCGATAGCTTCGTTAAAAGGCATGCAGTATGTAGCCACTTTAGCTGGTGGAAGAAAAGGGAGGATTGCCCAGACAGGTGCAGGAGATGCTCCGGTGTCACCATCGGATATACCTAGAGCTGAAGGACAGCCTCCAGAAGCCATAGAAGACTCTGTGCCTATTGAGGCTATTAGGAGGGAACCTAGCCCGTTACCTCCGGTGGAAACGGCACCTGAAATAGAAGCACCGGATGTTACAATGTCTCGCATTGTCCCCGAAAGAAAGGGGACAGGCATATGGCCTCCGGGTCATCCGTTAAATGTAGAAGCACCTCCAGTTATTGAGGAAGATACTCCAGAGCGTGCTACTAGACCAGAACCTGAGATGGTTGAAACAGACCTTTCACCTCGTCCTGTTGCCCGGCCAATCATTAAGCCTAGAGACTTAACAGCAGATGAGTTGCAGGCAGATGAACCAGCACCTCAACCTACCCCCGAACCCACTCCAGCACCAGCGCCTGAACCAGCGCCTCAACCCCAAGTTGATGCACCTCCAGTTATTCAGGATACAACACCGGAAAGAGACTGGGCAGATGATGTTCCTGTCGCCCGGGAAGTAACCGGCGTGCAACCAGATGATACGGCTGGAGTTGAGCAGCCTAAGTTAGATATTAACAATCCAATTGAACGATTGTCTATAGAGGGTGAAACAGAGTACCGCAGTGAAATTGAAAAACTCATAAAAGAATCTAAGGGAAAAGCACCAAGCCGAAGTCAGCTCAAACGCATCGGTTATTTAGATGGGACTCTTTACGACAATAAGAAGTACGACTTCAGTAAATCTACTGAACGAAAGAAGTTTGTTCGAGATGCGGCTAAACAAATAGCCCAGCCTGTTCAGCAAGAACAACCAACCCAAAGACGACAGCCTAAGGTAACAGTAGTGCCGGAAGCTAAGGCAGCGGAACCCGGTAGGCAGTTAGATGCGGCTCTTCATGAACTAAGTCAGGAAGAAGGATTTGGAGAAGCAGCGGAGATAACGGGCTCAAGAGAAGCTGCTGCAAGATATGAAGGGATGCCCACTAAACAGGAGTCTGTTAATAAGAAACGACAGCAGGACTCTCGAAAAATTGACCAGACGGTTATGCAAGGGATACCTCCCAAAACAGATAACGATGCCGAAAACCAAGAGCGTGCAGAACTTATTAAAGAAAGACTCGATAGACTTGGTGAGAAGATGGGTGTTTCTGTTGACAAGTTGCCTTCAATTAGAAAAAAGAAAGCAGCTATATTAAATGAAATATCTCCTCGCTACAAAAAGCCTGACACTTCAGCCTATGAGATTGACCGACAAGCAGAAACTGCTGTAGGAAAAAGAGAGCAGAGAGAGTCTAGAACAGTACCCGGACGTATTGAGCGTACTAAAGTTGGTGACGTAGATGTAACTGTAGTCGAACCTGAAAAGAAAAGAACTGCGCTTCCACCGGGATATAAATATGGCAGAGATGGAAGCATTATAAAGCCGGGACAGAAAGATACATCGACAGCACCTGCTCCAACCCCTGCTCCAACCCCAGCTAAACCAAAAGCCCCACCTGTTCCACCAAAGAAAACTAAAAAGAAGAAGGATGCTAAAGCTGGAGACCCTACTGCGCAAGTTGAGAAGTTGCAAGAAGAGAGAGATGATGTCGTTGGTGAGCTAGACAAAAAGATTCAAAGGCATAAAGACTGGTTGGATGACAATCCAGATGCTACGCCCAACCAGAAGAAATATAGAAGAGGGCAAATTAAAAAACTAGCAAAGCAAAAAGGTGATACCAAAAGAGAGTATGAGCAAGAAGAAAGGCAAGTAACCAAAGACCCTGAAGTTAGGAAGAAAGAAAGAAATGTACTTCAGGAGATGATGGCGATTGACAAGCAGATAACCGAATTAGAAAGCGGTGCTTTCTCATCAGGTAAAAATGCCAAGATAGCAGAATTAAAAGCTGAAAAGGAACGTATAGCTAGAGACTACGACCCTAACGTGGAAGGCGATTTCCCTAAGCCAGATGAAGTGGCTGCCCCAGTTAAAGCAGAGGTTAAGCCAGAAGTTAAGCCTGAGGCTAAGCCTGAGGTTAAAGCAGAAAAGAAAGAACTTGAGCTAAAAGACCACAGCAAAGGCGATGCGAGCATTAAGAATCGTGAAGATGCTGTGCCTATTGACATTAACGATGCCGGCGTAAAAGTGTTCAGTCCTTCTCAAGAAAATGCGTGGAGCAAAGAGATGACTGGATGGAAGTTCCATCTAAATGTTAAACCTGAAAACTTAGACGCAGTTTACAATGCTCTCGATGAACTTGGGTTGTTCTGGAAAGGCCCCGAGATTGGAACAGACGGCAAAGGAAAGGTTATTGACGATACACTCTTTTTACCTAAGAAAGGATTTGCCTATCAATACTACCATAAACAGCCGCCGGACAATAACTGGGAAAGCGTAGACGGAAAGCCGATAACTATTTATGGGACTTACAAGACCAGATTCCCTCAGGGTATGAAGCATGGTCGTCACACCATGAGCCGTGATGTAGCTACGGATATAGCCAGAAGGATTCACGAAAAGGTTGGCGACAAGATTGAGGCTCCTGCACATGATGTATTGAAGAGCAATTCTCCATTGATAGGAAACATATGGACTAGGTTTGATGTTCTAGAGCATCGTAGCCAAGAATTTGCTACCAATTATGCTCGGACTAAGCCAATGGCAAAGAAACGATTTGCTCGCTATGGTGGTAAGGGGATTCAGAATACCCAGTACCATTTTAGTATGCGTGACCTCAAAGGCGGTAAAGATATATACCAAGAGGGCATGAAACTTGCTCATGGTTTACTGACCGACCAGTTTGGCACATACTTCCAAGGTACTGGAAAGAATAAGTTTGAAGACCCATACGCTAAACCCGAAGCCAAGGCCAAGCCAGAGCCTAAGGTAGAGAAAAGAACAGTCCAAGGTGGGTCGCCAAGGTTGAGGGTATTGCCGTCTGAGTTCTTCGAGGATATGCCTAAACCTGAATCACATTATAGAAGACTCAACAGAATAGCAGAAAGCAACTTCGAGGGTGCGATTGAGTCTATGGACGAGTATGAAACTGAAGATGATGCTTTTGCAAGTTACATGCAAAACGCTATTGATACAATTAGGGAGGCTAACGATTGGGAGCAGGATGATGTGGACTGGGTTGCTGACGGATTTATGTCTCTTCAAAATGAATATAATAAAGCTAAAACACCCAAGAAGACTCCGGCCCAAAAGAAGAAAGCAGAAGAGGCAGGCAAGGCTAAGTATTCTAGGACTCAACTTAACAAAGATATAAAAGACGTTTTTGGAAAAGGGGTATCCGTTTCAGTAAATAAGGATGGTGATGTAGATAACTTTACCATTGATACAATTCGTAATTCTGAGTTCATCTTAAAACCTGATGCCTCAATCATTATCAATGAGCCTTTAATTAAGGAGGGCGAAAGCCCTGAAGAAGCTAGCGATAGATGGTTTGATTTATTAGATAACCGTCTTATGGCAAAGCCTAAAGAAACCGAACCCACGGTAGAGGCTACAGTTGAACCTTCAGTTTCGGATGATGTTGAAAACAGTAAAGCAGCTCACCAAAATATCTTGGTTGTTCAGGAGCAGGAGAAAGCCCGAAAGAAAGGAAAGCCCGCTTCTTCGGCAGATGTTGAAGGAACCAAGGAAGCTGAGTGGGTAAACAAGGCTGTTGAAAACGACTCATGGATACTAGAAGACCTCAAGAAAATCGGCATTGATACGAAGAGTCTTATCATCATGCCGGATATGTTTGACGAGGCTTTCCATGACAGGCCGTCAACAAAGAAGTTCCATGATTTGCCTAATCCAAAGAAAGGCGAAAAAGCTGTAGACATATCTCAAGGGCCGGATGGGTGGAAGATGGTGATGGAAGCACTATCATTCAAACGACTCATACAGCTTAGGTTGAACAAAACTAATTTTGAATATAAACCAAACACTCTTGAACTACTAAACAAGCAGCTAGACAAAGAGCTAAAGTCTATTGGTAAGACTGTTAACACTGTCTCTGAAACAGAGATGAAGGTGCTGCGAAATAACGTAGCCCAGCAAATGACTAAGTATGCTGAACCAGCACGAGTGTATGACCATATGGTTTTCGATAAGGATAACCTACGTCTTATATCTCAGGATGGTTCATTCACTCTCGATTGGGAATACAACCCCGGCGATGTTCACGGGAAGATTACCGAGGGTGGCCCCGCTATAAATAGACACGACTACAAAGAGTTGCCATTCAGTTTAGCGATGGCAATCAAGATGACACCGGAGGAGTTTAAGAACACCAACTGGCAGGAAGGCACAATCCCCCCTTCTGTGCAGACAGTTTTATCTGGAAAGCAATGGAGCAAGCTGACTGCTAAAGAGAAAGCTAAACATAAAAACAAAGCTGACTATGAACTGAAGCTGGCAACTTCCTTTCATGAAAACTTAATGCGACATATCCTTCCTAAGGAAACATCCGGTCAACAGTCAGTTGAAAACCTAGAAGAAGCATCGACGATTAAAAAAGAAGCCGAGATGAAGGCAAGAACATATCGTCGTCGTACTCCTTACAAGGTAATGAAAACCTACCCGGATATATTCCCCAAAGAAATCAAAGAGTTTGAACAGAGACGGGAAGAAAAACTTGGGCCAAACCCACCACCACCTTCAGGTAATTTATCACTGGAGCATATAGACCACTTATTCTCACCTCTTGATGTCAAGCCTTTGCGTAATGTGCCGAAGAATTTGCAGGTAACAGAAAAGGCTGTGCGTGCTTTTGCCGGTGGTCTCACTGTTGCAAAGACTCGTGGTGGCTACCTGATAAGAACCCCGCATGGTGAAATAAACATAGTACATACCAACGACATTCGCATGATGGATGGCATGGAACTCAAACGGTATGAGGGTATTTATACTGAGAAACAGTTAGCTGCTGCCCGCAGTCATCAGCCAATGGCTGTGTATGTTCGTGGTAAGGGTAAACGAAAATATGGTGTCACTGACTTAGGTACTATTTATCTGAACGAACACCCTGACAGCATGGCTGATATGGGTACTCTTGTTGAGGAACTGTTTCATGTTGCTGACGTTAATGGCTTCATTGACAAAGCAACCAGAGACAGCCTTGTTAAGAAGTACAGCGACCCCAAGAAGGACTTCCTCACGCAGTCGGAGGAGATTGCCCATGCAATTAAAACGATGGAGCGTAAAGACAGGACTCCTGTCTTAGGTGCCTTGCGAAGATTTCTTCGCAAGCTGATGAATTTGTTTGGACTTAATGGTGGTGCAGGTCGTGTACTAGCAGACAGGATGAGGACAGGCACTATCTGGGAAACCAGAGATGATGTAGTGGCACAGAGAATCAACTCTATGTTAGATGCTAGGGATTTAATGTTCTCGCCCAGCACTGTAGGCAAGGCTAGAAAAACAAAAGTTCAACGTGCTGCCGAGACAACTATTGAAGGTCAAAAATATAGTCTACCGTTTCGTGAAGACTTTGCTATAAGGAACATTAGAGAATCAATGCCAAAGGTTGAGGCAGAGGCTCGTCAGCAAATAACGAATGACTTTTACGGGTCTTTGAATGATACTCTCCAAAAAATGGATATGATGCTGTCTGACGGATTTAGTTCTGTAGATATGGTGAAATCCAAGATGTTGCATGACCATCTTTTTGCAATGCAACAAAATCCTGCCAATGCAACCAATCCTGAATTTATTCTTCTCGCTGAGATGTATCGAGAGAAGTATCGGTATTTAGGAGCGCAAGCCGGGCGTGCATTAAACGCTCGTAGGGCACCATGGACTACTGAGGAAGAGGCAATAGGTGCTACATTAACCGAGGCCATCTTCATGCCCAACAAAATAAAGTCTAGAGAACTTGCTAATTTGTTAGGTGTCGGTAAAGAGTTTGAATCCGGGGGAGACTTGGAGCAAAGTCTGATGGGCGAAGATAGGCTGGTCTTCAGTGGAGATGGAAACATCGTAGGAACCACCGGTAAGCAAGGGGATACTCTTGGTTTAGGCCCCGGTGCTGGGCCGGGTAAGGGGCCGGGCAAAGGGCCGGGCAAAGGTGGAGCATTTGCGGGTTGGAATATTCAGGCGATTGATTCATTGCCTCAGGCTAAGAGAGTTAAGGCCAAGCAACTGCTTAAAGAAATTACAACTGAAGCCAAGGAGATGCAGGCCTACCTGAAAAGACAGGGCTTTGATATAAGCAAAAAAGGGCTAGAGGCCATAAGAACGAATCCAGTGCGTTGTCGCCAACTACTTGACAACGTAGCATGGAAGAAAATGCACCAAGCTGACAGGGCTTTTATGTGGATGAGGCACATTCTATACAACAACCTCCTTTCTGGCCCCACAACACAAGTAACTAACATTACAAACAATGCTCTTTATAAGTATTGCCGTAATTTCGAGAAGGCTGTAGGAAGAAAGATGTTTTTCAGCTTCAGTGACCCTGCTGCTATTGAGGAGAGCTTAATCGGAGAAGACTATAAAGAATGGAAAAGAGTTAAGAGGAATATACAGAAACGAAAAGGAAAGAAAGACGGCATTGCTTCCGAGGAAGACTGGCAAGACGCTATTGAATTTGTAAACAGTGGGTCGAAAGCAGCATGGGCAAATGCTGTTAGTACATATGTGACTGACTATAGTGCTATTGATTCTAAAAGATTGACTGCCGGAGAACTTGATTTCTATAGAAAAGAACATGGCGTTTTAGTTCCTCAGCCAGAGTCAGAGTTTGGTAAAGGGTTTGCGTTCGGTTATGGCACCCCCACCAAGTTATTGCGTTCAGCAGACGAATTTTTCAGGAGCCTTGCTCTAAACAATATCGCTGGTGTAGCTGCTGCTTCAGAAGCACGTTTGGCTTTGTCGAGAGGAGACCTTAGCACAGAAGAAGTTGATGGTTTTATTATAAGGCAGATAAGTAATCCTAACTCGGCTGCTTGGGAGAAGGCTCATCGGATAGCTTCTGAAATGGTTCATCAAGAGAAAACCGGAATTGTCAGGAATATGCCTTTAGTAGGGCCGTTGTGGTTGCTTAAAAAACTAGACAAAGGGATTGATGCTTGGCGTAGAAAAGAACCATATTCAGCGAATATTTTTGATTTAGGTTTCAGGATATTTGCCTTACCCTTTAGGCAAACCCCTATTAACTTGACTGCAAAATTGGCTGCCAGAAGTCCGGGCTTAGGATTATTTCTTAACGGGCTTCAAGTGATTGCAAATAAGAAGAAGGGTAGGGCTGCATTTGATGGTATCGAAGGCGAATCTGCTGTTTCAACATTCTCCTCGATACTGGCACTGGCAATGATGGCTTGGGCGGGTGATGACGACGAAGAAGGTATTAAAATAGGCCCAGTTCAGATTACTGGGCCTAGAGAAGCTAGGACTAAAGCTCAACGGGTGCATGGATATTCTCCGAATGTTCCGGGGCCATACGAGCTTAGCGTTTTCGGAACCACATTCGACATTAGAAATGTAGAGCCTTACGCTGGAGCGTTGGCAATGACCGCAGATATTGTAGATGCTTACAAAGAGGGTGGAATGGGAAATGCCTTTAATGAAGCAATGCCTTGGGCAGGACTCTCAAGGCAAATAGCAGATAAGAGCTTTTTCCAAGGAATAACAAACATGAGAAATTTTTTGGAGTCACAACAACAGGACGACAAAGAATATCTTTGGCACTCATTAATTGCTGATGGAATTTCTACTTTACTTGTTCCTAATTTTGTTAAGCAAATAACAAGGGAAAGAAAGAATTACATCAGCAGTAAAACTTCAGATACTTTCTTTGAGAGACTGGGTAAATCTGCGGAACTACCCGAGTGGGCTAATGGTTTGTTTGGAATAGAAACTTCACCCCCTATAGTCGATGGCTTGGGAAGGGTTGCGCCTAATGAGTGGCAAGTTCCATTCGACCATCACCCCGTGAGAAAAGAAGTTAGAACATTAGGAAACTTATTGACACCCATGGTCAAATACAAGTCGTCTGGCGATGCCCATGTAATTGATAGCTTCGCTGTTTCTTGGAACAACAAGGTTGAACGAGGTCTTCTGGACAAAGATGGCAAGGAAGCAACGGAGTGGTACCCAAAAAACTTTGCAGGCTCGCGCGGCAGCAGGACGTTCACTGAAGACGGGGTTCGGTACAAATTAAATAAGTGGGACTATGCAAACTTTAATTACTATGCCGGACAAATGTTTCAGCAGCTAGGCACTGAGCTTATCAGCCCCAAGATGATTGCTGAACCAAGTGAAGTTAATCTTCAAATGGTGAAGAAGTTTAGGTCGTTAGCATTTGAGCATGTCAGGGATGCTTACATTGCTGGCCGTATGTATGATATAGATTTAGGTTCTTCAGCTAAGCAGGTCAAAGATAAGTACATTAAATGGGCAGTAGATAAGGCGAAGGTTCCATGGGACACACCCCGAGGTTCAGCTAAGTGGAAGGATGCTGTTGAGTGGGCGGACTATGCTAGGGACTTCGGCTGGATAAGGTAAGAGATAATGGGACGAAGAAGAAAGAAAAGAATGGATTCTCAGGGGTACTACAGTAACTCCGAGGAGACAACAGAAGCCGAGGCACATGGCTTCAAGAGGGAAGTCCGGGTGTCTGCTAAGACAAGCAGGGTTGAAGCCAAGACCGCCGGGAAAGCGGCAGTCATAGAGAGCAAGGCTTTGCTTGCACAGGCTAAGGCGAATAAAAGAAAGTGGCTTGTAGCCTTGATAGCCATTGGTATGGCTGCGTATATGTTTATCAAAGCAAAGATAGGAGTGGGATAATGGGTGCTATTAAAAACATCGTCAGTGATTTTATTAACAGCTTGAAGAATAGTAAGCGCGTACTTACTGGGATACTTACAGTGGTGTTCATGTTTGCGTATGAATACTTTAAGCTGGAAGAGAAGGGGATAGCTAGGGAGTCAGTCAACAATGCAGTCATGACTATTGTGGCATTGATATTGGGCGACTCTATCCGAAGTGTTAATCCAGAAAAGGTGGAATGATGAAGAGTTGGTACATACTACCGCAATCCAGAATAAGAGTAATGGTTCGCACACGAGACTGTGCAACTTGCGTATCTGTTCAGCAACACCTAGAGTCTCAGGGCTTGGTTCGTGTTAGATTCTTTAGATTTCTTTTACATATCATTAACTACAAGTGTAAGGTTGTACCTTACGATGGGAGCAGCACCCCCTCTGACGACTAAGGTCGTCGTCGGTCAGCGGTGACTTCGGTTGCCGCTGACCATTGGGTGCATAATAATCATGGAAACTCAAGAGTGGATAACTATAGTAAATAGTATTGGTTTGCCAGCGGCATTCCTTATGTTCTTAATGTGGGCTCTTTGGAAAGTCCTTACAGCAATCGCTCCTTATTTCCTTGACTCGTATACAAAACATTGCGAGTTGATAGAGGAGCTTAAAGATAGTGTCCGTAACTGCGACAAGAATGGCAAAGCATTGAACCATGCGGCTGATGCTTTAGATGTACTTGCTCCGGCAAGTAAGAAGGAATCCATTCGTAAGCATACGGTTGCGATGAAAGAGGAGTTGCAGTGACTATTATTGAGAGGGTGCGTGCTTACACTAATGAACATGGCATGGAATCGGCAGCGGTTCTATCTAAGGTGCCTGAGTTCAAAGACTTAAATTGGAAACAGTTATACTCTGCGATAAGAAACATACAGAATCCCGATAGGGAACGTAAGTATTACGACAAGAACCCAAGCTACCTGCTCTGGAGAAACGCCAAGGCTAGGTCAATCAAAAAGAACATATACTTTAATCTGGAAAAGAAGGACATTAAGATACCAGTACGTTGCCCGGTGCTAGGCCTTATACTGCATCGTTATCCCGGTAGGCGTGGAGGGGGCCCATCTAGCCCCACAATCGACCGGATTGACCCGACGAAGGGATACACCAAAGATAACGTACATGTCATTAGCAAGCGAGCTAACATGCTTAAAAACGATGCTACGCCTGACGAGCTTGTGAAGATATGTAAGTGGGTTCTCAAGAACCTCGATAAAAGAGGCTAACCACATCAGAGTGGTAGAACTTTTTATCTGGGTAGCCAATCCTTACCATGTTGTGTATCATCCAATCCTTTGGAAAGACGACACCTTCAGCCCTTAATCCATCACCGGCCATGCCTTTAATTGAGCCGTGTATGGCAAGGTCTCGGTCAACTAATTCACGCAGCCTGTCTACTCTGGCTCCCCAAGCACCTTCCTCTAATACATGCACCCAGTAATCTGCCTTAGTTCCAGCCAGCCCTGAAGCTATATCGTTGCACCTAGTTTCTAAGAAGATGTTGCCTGTCTCTGCTGCTCTCCTGTCGTACTTAACTTCGACAGTAAACTTGTCATTGATAATGTCGTAGGCCTTGAGAACATTATAGTCTTCTGAATCATTGCGTTTGCTTTCGGGCCATAGTGTTTCACATAGCATTCGGCACACATAGTCTTCGGCCTCCTCTCCAAACAGCAAATCATCTTCAAACATCTTCATCTCCTGCCATTCTCTCGCAATGGGGACAGATGTAATTCTCCTCCACCATATCCCTAACTCCGTTAAGACAAGTTTGGCACAGCCCGAAATTGATAATACCAATGTAACCAATTACCCCTTCTTCGTTATGAAAGAATTCCGACGAACAGATGTTGCACTTAGACTTTGCATTCTGCTCAGGCTCAACTTTACCGGTACCACCACATGCACTACAGCGAAACTGTTCCGACTGCTCAGGGTTCCCGAAGGGACACATGCCAGTACCATCACACACACTACAAAAGTCCATCATCTTCTACTTCCTCCCTTACATACTTAAATGCCATTAAAGCTATCCAGCTTTCGTTGACTCTCATCGGAAGCTCCGCTGTCTTAAACTTAATCGAGTAAGAACTCCCCCCTAAATTACGCAGGAACTCGATGTTATCAATCGTTATCTCCACCTTCTCGAAACGATAGGGCAGCTTCAATTTCAGGCCAGTCTTCGAGGTAGTGGATAACGACGAACCGTTTTCCATTTCGCTTATACAGGACAACAGGAACTGTTCCAGCTCTCTTGTCTTCTTCAGCCTGTTCAATAGCATCGTATAAGTTGAGTCTTTCGACATTCTTCACCTCGAAATGTATCTTTTCTACGTCTGTAATCAGGTCAGCATCACCAGCCTCACCGCAATACTGCTGTGCCCTGCGTGCATCAATGCCTAGTTTCTTTAGTTCTTTAGCGGCCATACGTTCACCACGTTTGCCTTTCTCTCGTGACATTCTACCCATCAGTTGGCTCCGTTGAATCTAGTCCAGACGTATCAATAACTGGCGTATCCCATTGAACGATAGCATCACCGACAAATCGTTTCTCACGTTCTTCGTCAGTCCAGCTTTCCTGTATCTCACGACACACTCTTTGAATCCTGTTATCCATCACGATAGAGGCTTCCCGATTAGTGATACAAGCTAGTACCGCAACATCCTCACCGTCCATGTCAGGATAATTTAGGTATAGCGGTAGCCCCGTCCGTGGGTCTAGCTTGTATCGCTTTCGGAGTGCGCGTTGATTCATACTTACCAGCGGAATTGCTGGCGTGGTGCATCAAAAGATAGCTCTACCTTAGCAGTCCTGATAGGGCCGTTGCGTCTTTTGGCTATATGCAGGTCATACTTCTTAGGGTCTTTGTTGTAGGCTGCTCTTGCGTGCCACCAGCCAAATATAATAAGGTCAGCGTCTTGCTCAAGTTGACCGGACTCTCTTAAATCCGATGCGTTAAAGTGTACAGTATCCCTGCTATCAACTGCACGAGAAACTTGGCAAAGTGCTAGCACTCCGACATTATGTTCTCTCGCTGCCGTTTTGATACGCTGTGAGATTTCAGTAACAGCTTCGTATCGCCCCTGCTTGTTGCCTGCTCTAAGTAATTGTAGATAGTCTACTGCTACTAACTGCACACCCTTCTTGGCGTAGTGTGCCATGTACTTCTCCACATGCTCAAGGGTTGAGACATTGTGGAAGTAGAAGGGTAGTTTCTCAATAAGTTCAGTTGCCTTGTATTGGATTTCACTTTGGCGGTCTTGCCACTGACTCTCATCTCCCCCGATGAGTGTCTGCACAACTCTTCTGCCTATCTCTATCCGGCCCATCTCAGCGTTAAGCATTAACACTGGAGTTCCCTTGCGTGCTGCGTGCATGAGCCACTGCAATGCTATCGCTGACTTACCGTGTCCGGGTCGCCCCGCTATGATTGCCATCTCACCCGGCCCTACCCCATCAATACTATCGTCCAGTGGATTAATGCCACTGTCAAAGTAGTTGTCGTAGCCTATTCTGTTTACGAACTTATTGATACAGGCAAACAGGGTGTTTCCTTCAGGGTCTTCCTCGATAGCCAGCTTCTTAGCTACGTTATCACTGACACCTTTGTAGGCATTAGCCACGGTGGTCTTAATCCATGTGTCGGGCTTGTCGTAACTGTTCAGGTTACACCAAACACGGAGTGACTGTTCTATCTCGTCTGTAGGTATTCTCTCGTACACCAAGTCTCTTGCCAGAGCATATGCCTTGCTTGAGTTGGTAGTATCATTGAACCCTTCAGGCAGTATTCCCTGCCATCTCTGCGCAATGCTGGAGTTAGCGGTAGCCACAAGTTCAGCTACTCTCTCAGGTAGTTCATCGCTTCCCTCGAATACAGGCTTCTCTTTCTCTTTGTATCCGTAGGCCTCGACAATCCCATCCAGTTCCTTGGGGGTAATCCTTTCTACCTCATCAAATCCTATGTCATCAGGCCCAGTATTAGGGTCTATAATCTTAGACTTATTCCAATAGGGTAGGCGTACCTGATTACCTAGTCCTCCCTCTCGTAGCTTCGCCTGACGAGGATAGATTTCCTTGTATCCGATGTTGAGTTTGCTATCGACGGACTTCCAGAAGTGTATAGCCTTTCCAGCGTCGATTGGTTCCGAAAAGAACAGCCAGACATGGGCACCACTGCCACTACTACTAATTTCAAACACAGGGTCAAGACCCATGTTCTTGAGGTGGTTGTAAGTCTCATATGCTTGTTCCTTCCACTTGGGATTAGGGTCGTTGTCATGATTGTCGAAGTCTACGCAGGTGCATCTGACCTGATTGTTCTCATCGACTAGATAGATGCCGTAGCATTCCTTCTGCTCTTTAACGTGATTGCTAAGGTAGGTGTCTACCTCTAAGTCCTCATGTCTTGGTTGCGGGTGCTTGCCTAGTGGCTGTACTGCCAGCACTCCCATACGACCGGCAAAGTGTTTCAATATCTGTTCAGCTTGTATTGTTTCCATCGTTTCCTCCGATTAAAAAACGGGGTGGCAGGTAGCTGGCCTACCACCCCTCGTCTGCACACAACTCGACTAACTAGAATGGTAAATCACCATCGCTATCGGAGGAAGCTGCGGGAGCAGCACTGTTAGCCGTGGCCGGTGCAGCCGTCTGCCCAAACAGGTGTCCAAACTTGGCATCTAAATCTAGTAAGGCATTGCTATCTAGACTAGGCCTTTGTGGGGCACCTGAACGTGGACGACTCACTCTCCAGTTCTCATAATCATTTTTGATTTGATTGTAGAACTCACCTCTCTTACCAACCAATGCAGTCCCCTCATTAAACTCACTAAGGGTACCGTTGAAACCGAGAAGTTTCAGGTCGGCCATTGTATACTCAGCAGCATTATCACTAAGTAGCATACTCATAGTGCGTATCTGAGCTTCAGGAAGGTCGTACTCTACGCCATCCGATTGAACTCCTTTGTCAATCTTAATTGTTAAATAGGCACAGGGGATACCTGCTTTTGGTGTTTCCCCTACCTTGTGGCCGGTGATTTCTCCGCGCCATGTTCCTGTTTGCAGTTGTGGCATTACTTATTTCCTTTTGCTAATGCGTTTCTAAAATTATTCCATGCCTCTTCAGCACTGTTACCTAGTTGGAATGTAGGTGGCATTCCATGGCGGTTCTTTGCATCCCATGCTGCTGTACGTTGAGCATGTGCGACACGAATACTACCGCCTTTAGCCTTACCCTTAAACCCATCCTTCTCTACCACTGTGTGGTAATTAAGGAAGAGGATAATGTCAGCCCACTTAGCTGTAAGTCCCCATTGGTTCTTGTGCATATCAGGTTGATACCTGTCATAGTCTTCACCTTCAGGGTTGTTGTAGAGCGTAGTTTTTGAGTGAGCAAGTCCTATTATACCCACCTTCTTGTCACGGATTAAGTCTAGTTTGTAGAGCATCTTGCTCCACTCCTGACTAGCTGATGCGTAACCCTTACCGAAGCTGGCAAAGCCCTTCGGCCCCCAGTCACCGGAGTACATGGTGTCACATACATACTGATTACACATAGCCTCGAATCCATTAATGCAGTCAAGCACAATGGTCTGGAAGTTCAAGTCTTCCATCTCGGCTAGTGCGTCCAAGTAAGATAGAAACGTAGGCCAGTCATTCACCTCATCCAAGTGGCTTGTCTCAGGTAGCTGTCCTGACTGTATAAGTGTTTCTAATCCTGTCTCGCCCTTGCTCATTAAGAACAGTGGCTCCTTTGCTTGCGCCGCAAAGGAAGTTTTACCGATACCTTCTACTCCGTATACAATCATAGCTGGTGGTCGGTTGCCTCCCTTCGTTTTGACCTTGCTAAGAAGGTCAACTGGCGACTTCGTTGTTGGAACGGTCATCGTTCTCTCCTATCATTCTTGCTTTCCAGTATTCTTCTAATGCTTCGTGAAAAGCCGAACCAAAAACCAGTGCATCAGACTTCTCCCTATTGGGTTCAATCTGCCGCACATACCTGTAGTAGTACTTCCTACGACAGGTCATAAAACATCCAGCCTTGCTATGTGATAGCGTAAACTGGCCTGATGTATCTCCCCCTTTGCGTTGTCTCCAGCGGTCATCTTCTTCATTGCTGGTACCCCTGCACAAGGATATGTATTCGCATGGACTGTTGTATGAGTTGCACATGTTGGTATTCTGGTACCATCTCTCATTTTCAGCAGCCGCATCAATGTCCTTTACTATGTCTTCAAGCTCATCGTAAGTCTCAAGTAACTGTGTACCCGTGCGGTAAATGTTACCGACTCGACAGTAATACTTATCACTTTGCGTCAACACTGTGTGCAGACACCGTAAAAAGTAGAGTCTTAGGCATTCACTCGTTGGCGGACTCTTGCAGTCCACCGACTCTCCCACCTCTAACCCGTAGTAGGTACCGTACTGGCTAATCTCCCACTGCGTGCCCTCAGGCTTACGTTCAGTGCCTTTGGGTATGGACTTAGGTTTAATACTTAGCTTGCGTATGATGTCGTATATGGACTGCGTAAGCGGTCTCTCGTTGACATACATAGCTAGGTGGTATCTGCTTAGTTGTTGCTCGAAGGATAGGCGTAGGAAGTATGGGTTAGTCTGGTCTGATAGGTCTATGGTGGTAGTCTTATGCTCAACCATAACTCTCTCTTGGTTGTACCCTGTAACGAGAGTGTCTATCTTACCAGCGTATTGCCAGTCTGTACCCTCGATAGGGAAGCTGACTGATTCTTCCACGCTAAGTGCCTGCCACTCCAAGTCACCCCACTTCTCGTGGTATCCGACCATGAGTGCCTTGGCTTTAGCTAGTTCTATTCCATCCAGCTCCGATATACCCAGTCTATCTAGGCTTCTTTCCAGTGGTGTCATCGTCGTCCTCCTGACTATCCAACAACAGTTCCCGTAGGCTTTCTCTAGCCTGTTCAGCAGTGTCAAACCTCCGATAGGTAACACCGATAGGGGCAACTAAACGGTAGTGGTAGTCGTCTTCTTCCCACTCGATATGCCAGCCCTGATAGTCGTCGTCCTGTTTAGTCATGTTAGTCTCCTTAAAGATAATAGGTTTTTTGCTCTTGTCAAGTGGTGAGCTATCAATTAAGTTGTGATTATAATGGAAAGCTAGCCAATCCAGTCTCTCTAGTTTTGCGGCGGCAGCCGCATCGTAAGTATTCAATCAATTAGTGGGCTAGCCTGCTAGCGCACAGATGATATAATGTGGATAGTTTAGTCCTCAGCCGGTGAGTGTTAGGTGTTAGTCTCCCTCCTCACCGGCTTTCTTTTTAGCCTACGCCATTCTCACCATATCTATCCACGATAGTCTGAATAGTGTTAGCCTTCTCCCTCTCAATCTTCTCATCCAGTTCTCTCCGGTACTCATCTATGTACTGTATTGCTAGGTCTGCATCATATCCCTCGACAAGTTGACCTTTATTCAAGTGGGTGTAGATGGAGTGTATACCTGCGCCACTAAACTTCTTACGTTTTCGATTGCGCTTACCGTAGTTGTTTAGGGTATTAGCAATCATTGCATAGCTAACCCCGCTGTTACGACAGTAGAGGATAATATGCAGGTTCATCTGCTCAGTAGGGTGTGGCTCCAAGTCGGTGCTTCCCTTAGACTTCAATCGCCACCCGTAAGGGATAACTCCGGCGCGCTTCTTCTCGCGCCGAAGTTTATCGTAGGTATAAGCACTCTCACTCTCTACCTTGTTGATAGTCTCCCGTATCAATTCGCATAGCTCTCTCGCTATACTTAGATACTTTATGCTATCCTCGTCGGAGTAATCTTTGAGTCTATCGTAGATAGTATCTACTAGCTTCTTATACCTCATCCACTTCCTCCTCTGCCCCTAGCTTGAGATGCGGGAAAGCCATCTGCATCTGCTTCATAGTTCTAGCCGACATAAGCCTTTGCTCATTAATCTCCGCAGCAACAGTAGCTGTTGGATAGTCGGATGTTATGGCAGCGTAAGCCTGTAGGTCATAGAACGCATTGGCTATAGCTGTTACTTCTTTGGTTGATAGTTTAGACATGGTAGTCCTCCTGTGCAGGTAGGTTAAGAGCTTCTAGTATAGAGTCGTAGCAGTGTGCCTTGTGGCTCCAGCTTTCTAGTACACCTATGGTTTCTTCCTTACTGAATGGAATTTCCCTGTCGTAGGCATCCTCCCCATGTATCTCCTCATAGATAGCACGCAGGTGACACAGGGTACTGCTGACTAGCTTCTGGGATTCCTTGATTGTATGTACAATCATATCCCACTCATGTTCCTCGTTATCCCTATGGAGTATATCCTTAATGGCTGTATCCAGCATGTAAAGGGAAGCCTCAAGGGGGTTTAGTTTCTTAGTCTTACTCATCGCATTTACTCCTTACGACTAGCTTGTTTGTTATCCATCCCACTGGTATCAGCAGGATAGGTATTAGTATCCACTGTATGAATTCTTCACTCATGTAATCCTCCAGTCCTCCTCGTAAACACCTAACTCCTTATCGAATGTTGTCTCAAAGTTAATTGTGATTTCATCCTTCATCGTCAGCTTGGTTAACTTCGCTAAGACTTTATCTCGCAGTTTGTCGGGGTCAGTACCCCTCTCCGCATCGACGCTAATACAGGTATCAATACTGAAGTCGTAGGCTATAAACTTACTCATTTCTTTCTCCCGTAATATCTATCCCAAAAATCCTTAGCACGTTTCCTTCGTTCTTCCTGCACCTTAGTGCTACCCGACCTGAATGTTACGCACCCATCATTTACATCGGGGTTGTCATCAGGGTTAGTCTTTCGTTTGTTGTCCTTACTCATTTTCTGCCCTCCATTTGTAGCCCTGTATTAGTGAAGCCATCCTGTCCAGTTTTTCTATGATTGTCTTTAGTTCACTGTAGGTGTAGAGGTTGTCGAACGAACTGCCTATTTGCACCTCGGCAGTTGTGCCCGCCATGTACACATGCAGTGTAATATCAATATCATCAGCTATCTTGTCAGCATGTAGTTTCTTTATTTCACTCACTGTCAGTCCTTCCCTTCGTAGGCATCTATCTCTTTATTAACACAGTCCCGTATTGAATCTATGTTGTACTTTTTGCCGTCAACATAGATGTAGGTCGCCTGTAAGTTATCGCAATCAATGGCTACCGTAGCTAAAGCCCTGATTATCCTTAGTTGGGATTCATAGGGAACCCCTGACCATAAGTGGTATTCAGTTGTCGCTCTAATCATTCTTAACCTCGCTCTCTGCCCAGCTATTGCCGTTGGCTATTGAGGGTACACCATTACCTCCAGTGAGGCGGTACTGCTTACCCTGTTCAGGCTTGTCCTGTTCAGAATTGTTAGGGGTATCTTTTTCTTGTGACATGTATTTAGTCCTCCTTGGGATGCTGGTGTGTTCTCCCAGTCCACACATCATGAACTGCGAGTAACACATACATTAAAGTAAATAGGTAAACGTATGTTTGTATAGTTGTTTGCATGTTAGTCTCCTTAAAACCCCTGCCACCTTTGGAAAGATGGAGCAGGTGACAGGGGTACAATCGACGGGCGTTAACGTCGATGTATCTAGTCCTCTACTACCTGATACTGTCGCCCACTATTGACGGTAACGATACCGCCGAAGTATTCCCACATGAATCCTTCCTCCATGCCACGCTGATGCAGTACCTCTATCTCAGGCATGTCATCCTCAATTTCTTCAGGCGTAGCACCGTATGACTGTAGTATTCTTACTGGCATCTATTCATCCTCCTTCCGTAGTTCTTCACACCACTCGATGAATATCTGTCTTGCTTGTGATTTAGTTATCCCAAACTCAAACGACATTTCACTTGGTGCTTGCATCATATTGATGCGCCCGCTATCACGAGTATCAGTTAGCCACTCAAAGTATTTCGGTTTATCTTTATTCTCAATCATCTCAGTCCTCACTCCCATTAAAGTCGTCATGTATAATTCGTGCTATCCTATCTTGGAACCATCGTAACGGTTCAGCACGTGTGGTCTCATCCACATCAGCGGATAGTACAGCCCATATTTCAGGCCGTGAAATTTTCACAGTCCACCATTGCTTCCGTTCATTCTTATCTTCTTTCTCAATCATCTTAGTCCTCACTAATAATTTTGTACTGCACACCACCTCCGAGAGTCTTCGATGGTGTACAGTACGTCCCAGTAACAGTTGTATTGATTCTCACGGGATAGGGCAGGGCAGCACGACTTAACCACACATGCCACCCCACCCGTACCGTGAGGACACTCCTATAGTGCCAATGCTAGTTGTTCAGCCTTGTGAACATCTCGGTCATTAGCTGTTAGCAGGATACGGTCAAACCTAGTGGCATTACCCTTGCGAGTCTTGTCATGTTGAGAGTATCCTTGCACTGCGTTGTATGCTTCCCATGCTGTTACCATTCCATTGGCAGGTATACGTCCCCGTCCAGTGTGGAATCGTTCACGGGCAACACGGTTCCATAGTGCTGACATCTTGTCTTCGTACATCGTAAAGGTACGCTGACTAGCATCACGTTCAGGTCGTCCGTAGACTTGCTCTAAGAATTCACTCAAGCGAACCTCACGATTAGCCATGTGGTCAATCACGTTAGTGAGATTGTTCCACTTACTCTTTAGCCCACTCATCACATCAATCAGGTCATCCATCTTCTCACGTAGAGATTTGGTGTGCCGGATAGTGACAGAGGTACTTATGTCCGTTGACTGCAACATAGCTAAGTTGTCACAAGCATCACGGAAGTAACCCATCGTGGCTTTGAAAGAGGAACCATACGCTGCTCGAATCACAACACGGGGGAACACGTTGTCTTCTGTACCAAACACCGACTTTCTATATTCGTCCGGTGGTGACATAGTGACGTAATGTCCGTCCCGATTGCTCTGATTCTGTACCCAATCACAACGCAACTGCACCTCATTGTCGAAGGCATGTGCGGTGGACTCTGCCAGTGCAATCACATCCTCACTGGTATGTGGCTCGAATCGCTCAGAGACTGAGCGGTCACCAACAAAGGCACCTGTATCACTTCTGAATAACCCCATCAATGGGGTTACGTAGGAGCGTAGATACTCATCGTCGTTCCAGTGTAGATGCTGCTTCTGCACCTCGAAGTTGAATACACTTCGTACAGTGTCAGCAATCTCATTCGGTTGTAGTTTTTCATTCATATGATAGTCCTCAATCTTTCTATAAAAAAGTAGTTAGTTAGTTGTTGTCTTATGAGTGGCAGTATCCATCAGCTTCGATACCTAGCCACATAGTTATTCCTGTTTCACCCGTCACCTGTACCATCCAGCAATCGCCGAAGGCTGGCTTAGGCTCATCTACTTCAGCCCACTGTTTCTTGAGTCGGTCGTATCTCTCCCGTTGCTCATCGGTACCAGTAGAGTAGGTCGTATTGTCGTTAGGCATTCACGCTCTCCCGTCTAGCTTTCTGCTTAAGTTTCTGTTGGTGTAACCACACACTAGGAACCAGTGAGTCTGACTTAAGGTATTTGACATACCCGTCACCCACATAGTCACGTAGGTGACCACCAAACTCAACACGGTCTATTGAGTAGTCCAGCTTCAGGATATTGTGTATCAACTGAATGAACCTATCTAAGTCGATGTCCTCCTCTAAGTAGAGAAAGCCTTCAGACCACACATCTTGCAGTGAATATTCAGTAAACATAGTCTTGGGTATAGCTAGTCCCCTAAGCAATTCCTTAGGAACCATAAGCCACCCATGTCCAGCACTGGATAGGAACTTCAGGTCGAACAGCATGATGTTGATGCGCTTGAAGTCATCGTCAGTCTTCATGAGTGTATCGCTGTCATGCAATTCCCTTGCTTCTCGTAATGTATCTGCTTTCATATTGTCCTCGTTTCTATTTAGCCTGTCTCGTCAGCACTAGAGTGGCTACCTCTAGTGGACACCCCCGTAGGGGTGTTTCGACTTATGTTCACATCACTTGTATGTGTAAGAGTGTTAGTTCCGTTTCTCGTAGTTCTTCAAGCTCTTTCTCTGTCATGGAATAACTTGAATGCTGTACTGTCCACGATATTCTTTCATCCATCTCCGAGTGAATCCATTCCTCCATTTCATAGTGGTCATCAAACTCTTTGACCGTTGGATTAGAGTCCAGTGAATCACTGGCGTATGTAACCTTATATTTAGTCATTGCTTGACCCTCTAGAATGCCGGTGTGAGTTTTGGTTTGGGTTCGTCGGTGAATTCCGGCAGTGCAATGCACATACCGTTGTAGTATTCTTCATCACCGACATACCACGTCCAATCCTTCTGCCTTACTGGTAGTCCAGTAGCCCTTGCCATCCTGAACATTGTAGTGCGAGTGTACCACCCACCATTGTTCAGATAGACATGGCCGTCATCCGTGTACTCTATGATGTTGGTGTGATGATGTCGGATAGCTACGGTCGTCGCATCCAATCGGATAGCCCACGTTTCGTAGCACATCTTTACCTCATCGCGCCCATCAAGTAAGGCACATAGGGAAGCATAGGTATGCTTATCAAGTTGTAAGTTGCTCATAGGTATTAGCCCTCATGTAAGCAGGTTAAGTTCAGTAAGTCAGTAGCCCGTACACCGTCGAAGATGTATTCCGCCTATCGTCGGGCTAGGTGGATAGCTTATCTATCCTTTGGGTCGATGTATCGTCGGGTACACATTGTGTTGACCCATTCAATCGGTAGTCGTACCCACTCGTATACTTTGCCCTTGCCAAGTTCGGCTTGGTAGTAGGGATTCAGTCCGTTGGTGTCGTACACTTTGCGTACTACTCCGGTGGTAGTGAACCCCCGTACACTGAAATCCTGATTAGGGATTGTGTAGCCAACAGGGCAATCGAATTGTAGTTGTGACATAGCAAGTCCTCACATGCTAGAGTTACGTTTAGTTAGTCTCTTGAGTACCACGCAAGACCGTTAGACCTTGCTAGGTAGTAGGGTTATGTTAGGCAGCCTGATTTGTTCATGTCGAGTAGCTGCCCTTTTTTCGCTAGGTTCCAGATAGTCCGTACCTTGGGATTGACTGCCGTTATTTCCTCGACAGTGTATATTCCACGCATTACTGCGTCCGATGCTTGCTTAAGTGACATACGCTCCATACGGTCGCGCTCTTGCCCTTCAAGTATGTCTAATACTCTCATATATTAACCCTCATGTTAGTTAGTCAAGTTATAGTCTCGGTCAGTGTTTGTCTCACTGTGTCTTAGTATACTCAATCGGCACTTGGTGTCAAGCACTTGAGAGTATCTGATAATTAAGAGGTAAACGAGTGTTGCTGCTAGAAGGTAAGGTATTCTTAGTCAGTCCCTCGTTTGCCTCACTCTCACCAGTCTACTCATCGGCGAGCTGGTGTCAAATCCTTTAGCCAATTAGCTGCTTTTTAGTTGGATGCGGACATCGGGATTGGCGTATAAATGATGCACCGGTTTGGAAAAACGAATCCGCACCCCCCCACCTCCGTTAGCGGTACCGGTTACATAGCCACTTCGCCCCGTGAACCTATTTTTCTATTCCTATGCAGCTCTCATAAGCCTAGACTGGTGTTAAGGAGCGTGAGATGGCAGAAACAGTAGAGATATTCAATGCGGTTAGATGGGATTGTCCTGAGTGCGGTAGGGAGAATTTTGACCGATGTATTCATTTGGAGAGTTATCACTTGGAGCAGTATTTTCACCTATTGAGTGACGATACGGAGCTGCTTTTGTATCCCGGTGATGTACAATGCAAATACTGCGAATCTAAATTTGAGGCAAATTATGTAGGTTTAGAGGACGAGGAAGATAATTAATGCCGACAACATACACAGTCGCTGCTAATGGAGATGACGGCTACGTTACGGCTAGGTCTTCTAGTTACGGTTCTTCACCATCTAGCTGGATAGGAATCACTAGTAGTGGTAATTTTGTACTTGCTGGTTGTAACGGCATGGATTGGGATGACTACACGACTGATTACTACTTAGCGTGGTTTCGCTTTAACAGTGTTGCAGCTGCGCAGGGAGCGACAATCAGTAGTGCTTATTTGAAGTTGGCTCATAGCAGTCTGACATCCACAGGAACTTGGAAAATAGGGGCTTTGGATGCTGACAATTCTTCTGCGCCAAGTTCTGCTTCGGATATGAATACTACTAATTGGACGACTGCAAGAGTTGATGCCAGCAATATTAACTCAGGGATGAGTTCCGGTGACATTTGGACGAGTGCGGACATTAAGACCGTTGTTCAGGAGGTAGTAAATCGTGCTGGATGGAGCAGTGGGAATTCACTTGTTATCTGTCTAGGGATATACTCAGGAACATCAGCAGTAAAAAGCAAAAAGAAGACTTATGAGGATTCAGCACCTGCACAATTGGTGTTGGATGTGGCCGGTGGCGGAGGCTCTACGCCAATAGCTGCAATATCAATGAACACATACAGACAAATGAGGAATTAAAATGTTTTTGAAGCAATCAACAGCTTATACGTTCAGATTCGGGCCATTCTTAGATGATAGTGATGGCAAGACTGCGGAGACAGGTTTGACCATAAGTCAGGCGGATATTCGTCTTAGCAAGAACGGCGGGAACTTTGCTCAGAAGAACGAAAGCTCTGCGTCGTCACACGATGAGATAGGTTACTACATCGTCGTACTGGACACAACTGATACCAACACATGTGGTGAATTACTTGTGGCGTGTCATGAGTCAGGAGCATTGCCGGTATTCAAGACGTTCTACGTTCTTGAGGAAGCAATCTACGATGCGATGTTTGCAGCTAGTGCGGACTTAATTACCAAGGTGGATGCTATTGATACGGTAGTAGATTCGATATTGGTTGATACTGGAACAACCCTAGACGGTAAGTTGGACACTATTGATGGCATCGTAGATGCCATACTTGTGGATACCAATGAGTTACAGGGCGACTGGACGAATGGCGGTCGTTTAGACTTGATTCTCGATGCTACCTTAGCAGATACCAACGAATTGCAGGCTGATTGGGCAAATGGTGGGCGGTTGGACTTAATTATCGACGCAATCCTAGTGGATACTGCTGAAATAGGTTCAGCGGGTGCAGGATTGACAGCAGTTCCATGGAATAGCAGTTGGGATGCAGAAGTTCAGAGTGAGTGTACTGATGCTCTAAATGCTTATGACCCACCGACTAAAGCAGAAATGGACGCTACATGGACAACTGCACAGACGGAGAGTTATGCTTCTGATGGTGCTGCGGCTACGCCTGCGCAACTGTTGTACATGATTTACTGTGCGGTGGGTGAGTTTTCTGTTAGCAGTACGACTATCACTGGTAAAAAGCTGGATGGTAGCACTACTGCTATGACATGGACTATCAACGACGCAAGCAACCCTACTAGCAGAACAAGGGCCAGCTAATGCCGATTAAAGACCTTATAGGGCCGGGATTTATTGGTAACAATACAGTTGAGTTTATTGTTACCCGTGGTATGGGTACGGCGGCATCAACTGTGCAGTATTATGTTGAGTCAAATCACTTAATAAGCGATGTGTCTGAAGCTAATAAGTTCAGGAGAGGTGTGGCTATTACTGGTTATACAGTGGCTTTAGTGAATAAAACTAATGGTTCAGCAATAACCAGTGGTACTCCAACTCTAAAGATTACTAAAGATGGTGGGACACAAGGCACGGTAAGTGGCTCCGCCACACATGAGGGAAACGGGCAGTGGTCATTCAACTTAACTGCCACCGAGACCGATGCTAGTATCATTGGTTTAATGATTACGCACACGAACGCAGTCCCTGTGCAGAAAACAATATCGACTTGGGAGTAGTGATGGCAAAGAAAAAGACGACGCGCCGGAAGCCGGGATATTCATTGTTTATGGATAGGCTAAAGGAGGAGGGGAAATATCCTGAGTGGAAGGTTTGGTATGACAAATACAAGGGGATGGGGGAGTCTGTTAAGGCTGCGACTATGGCCGCTTGTAAAGAAATGGGATATAAGGGTGCGGATTACGAGAGGCTTCGCGCCAAAGACGAAGTGTTTGAAAAGGAGTATGAGGAGAGAAGACATAGGGAGTCTATCGAGATACAGAGGGAGCAGATAGACGTATTTAAGCAATTGGCTGACTTCGATGTGGATGGCTCGGAGTTGCCGGATGATGTTGCGTTTGTGTTTCACAATCTGCACAAGTGTAAGGGGGAACAGGAAGAATGGTTAATTAGTCCTGAAGAAGCACCGTCCCCGGGAGCTTGGGCAATGTTAGTGTGGGCTGTTGGTAATACCAGCAAGTTCATGGAGCAGGTTATTAGAGAGCAGTTAAAGATTAACTCTCAAAAAGAAGCCGACACCTCGATGCGTGCAGTCGATATGCAGATAGAGCAAATCGAAGAAATGTTACGTTGTGTTAAAGAAGAGGTGAAAGATGGCAAGGAAATTGTACTATAGATTAGGTGCGTTGTTTTTTGCGTTGGCTTCAGCATACTTTATGATTTTAATTTGGAAGTCATATGTGTGGTGGAAGTGGCTTAATCAGCTGCAAAAGACTTTAGATTCCGCAGGTGGAGGAATAATTATTTAATGGGATTATACGAGCAGGTACCCAAAGATTTGACGGGTAATTTGGAATACAGGCGTGACCTGCTTAAATGGGCAGACACTCCTGAACGCCAAAGGATTCTTTGGACAGCCTGTAAGCATGACATTTTGTTTTTTATAAACGCATTTTGCTGGTTGTATGAACCGAGAACTAGTCGCTTGGTTGGTACAACCAGCAACGTCATACCATTTAGAACGTATGACTACCAAGATGTTGCATTCACACAGATGAATGGAGTTCTTGGAGATAAAGACATTGGCGTAGAAAAGTCTCGTGACCTTGGTGCAACGTGGATGTTCTTGACTTTATACTTCTATCATTGGATGTTCCATGATTTTAGTAGCTTTGGAATTATGTCTCGTACCGCCGACCTAGTGGATAAGCCCGGGAAAAAGGATACGTTGATGTGGAAGCTCGACTTCCTGCTTAACGGAGATGGTGGTGTTGGGGGTTTGCCCGGCTGGATGAAGCCTGAAGTTTACAGAACTGTAATGCTGATGGAGAACAGGAACAACGGCTCTACGTTTGAGGGTGCTTCAACTACGGAAGATGCTTTCCGTGGTGGACGTAAGAAATCAATTGCGATTGATGAATATGCAGCTTTTCCTGCTGGAGATGACTATAAATCATTAGCTGCTGCACAACATGCTACCGACAGTCGTATATTTGTTAGTACGCCTAAGGGAGCAAGTGGTGCTTATTATGATGTGATGCACACACCCAGCAATATGCTGAAGATTATCATGGACTGGAAGCAGCATCCAGACCGGAAGAAAGGCCTTTACACCAGTAAAGATGGTGTTCTTGATATTGTTGACGAAAAGTATGATTTTCCTGATAGCTATGATTTTATACTGGATGGCAAGGAAAGAAGTCCTTACTACGACAGAGAATGTAAACGTCCCGGGGCTACGCCCCAGTCTATAGCACAGGAATTAGACCGAGATTATGGTGGTTCTGAGTATCAAGTATTTGGGAAAGAGCTTTATGAATCTGCACAAGAGGATTTACTACAACCTTATTGCCGTGGTGTTTTGTATTTTGACGGCGAATCTTTCGAGCCGGACTTTCAGGAAACTGAGGATGGCCCCGTTAAAGTATGGTGTCATAGAGATGCAGCGGGCACGCCAGTTTCCACTGGGGATTATGTTGTCGGGTGCGATGTTGCTGCCGGGCTTGGGGGGAGTTTTAGCTCTAATTCTGTTGCTGTTGTGGTTGATAATGTTACGGGTCAGCAGGTGGCCGAATTTGCTTCGAATATATTAAGGCCCGAAGACTTCGCCGAGTTTGTTGTAGCGTTGTGTTATTGGTTTAATGATGCTTATTTAATATGGGAACATAACGGTGCCCCCGGCGGAGCTTTTACTAAAACCATCATAGATATTGGTTATCCAAAGATATTTTTCAGGGAAGTTGAGGGGAGAGCTTACCGCAAGAAAACGAAAAACCCGGGGTTCTTCACAACAGATAAAAACAAACTAGCTCTTTTAGGAAAGATGTCTGGGGCTATACAATCAAAAGAGTATATAGTTAGAAGCAATTTACTTCTCGAAGAATGTAGGCAGTACGTTTATAAAGATGGAAAAGTCGTACATTCTCGTAGCGTTAAGACACAAGACGATTCGTCTAAAGGACAAGCGCATGGTGACCGTGTTATTGCTGCGGCTTTAGCATGGCATGGTTCTGTTGATAGGCCAGTCGATACTACAATAGACAAAGAAGAGTTTGAACAAATACCTTATGGCAGCATGGCTTGGAGACTTAAAAAGCACGACGAGCTTGAGGCAGCAAAAACAAATGATGGGTGGTAAGAATGGAATTTAATACTGAGGGACAGCGCGGAAAATTAATGAAAGCGATTGAAGGTTCTAACAGAGCCCTTCGTCCTTTCCGTGAAACCCGTAAAAAGTTTATCCGTGATTACACAGGAACTTATTATGGCGGTGGTACTGAAATGCACAGTGACCGTGAGATTGTTAGTAATCTCATGTATCAGGCTGCTGAAACGTATACGATGGCACTTGCCGCTAACCGCCCTCGGATATTAGTAACATCAAAGTATCCTGACCTAAGCTGGTTTTCACACCAGTTCCAGCAGGCAACAAACAATTTAATTGAAGAAATACATTTAGAGGAAACATTAAGGGCAGCAGTTCTTGAAGCGTTCTTTACGCTGGGAATTGTAAAGGTTTATACCGCAGATGCCGGTTTGGTTGAATTGCAGGGCGAAGATGAATGGCTTGACCCCGGAAAGCCTTTTGCAGAGAACATTAGCTTTGATGATTTTATTTACGATACATCTTCTCCAACGTGGAGCAAGAAAAGGTTTGCTCTAAATAAATACCGTATCGGGGTTGAAAAACTTCGTTCTGAATCATCGTTTAACAAGAAGGTCGTTAACAAAGTCCTTGAAGGCTACGACTATAAAACGCAGCACGATGACCAAGGTGAACGTCCGGTAAGGTTAATGAACACTAATGGTGAGGGTGATGAGTTTAATCCATTTATCCAGTTAATGGATATATGGTTACCTCATGAGAATAAAGTCATCACCATGTGTTCAGGAAAGAACACAGAACCGCTTAGAGTTGTGGATTGGGATGGGCCTGAACATGGGCCTTTTCACATCCTCAATCTTGCCGCTGAAGTGCCAGACCAAATCCTCGGTGTATCCCCGGCGATGAATCTGAAGCCACTGTTCGATATAGTGAACGGCCTACTAAGAAAGCAAAAGCGACAGGCCCAGCGGCAAAAGGATATTCCGTTTTATCAGGCTGGAAGTCATGATGATGCCCGTCGTTTACAGCGAGCTGATGACGGTGAATGGGTTCAGGTGAATAATCCTGAGTCTGTTAATGTTCTAAAGATGGGTGGCGTTGACCAAGGAAACATGTCCTTTAATTACGCTATGCAGGAACTATTTGATAGAATGGCCGGTAACTTGCAGGCAATGGCAGGACTTGGGCCATCGGCTGATACGGCAACTCAAGACAAATTGATTCATGGTGCAGTATCTAAACGTGAAGCTAACATGCAGTATCGTGTGGTGGCATTCACCGAACAAATCTGTTCAGACTTAGGGCAGCTTTTATGGAATGACCCATTCCAAGAATTGCCGGAACAAAGAGAGATTGGTTCTTATAAGTTTGACATCTCATGGACACCGGAACACCGTGAAGGAAACTTTCTTCAGTACAACTTTGCAATAGAACCATTTTCAATGGCATACAAATCGCCATCGGAAAGAGCTGGTGGTATTGCACAGTTCTTCCAGCAGATGGTACTTCCATTAATGCCGAACATTCAAGAGGCAGGTGGAATGGTAGACGTGCAGGAACTAATCGAGATGTACTCCGAATTAATGGATACACCAAGACTTAAAGAAGTTGTTAAGTTCAAAAAGCCAAAAGAAAACAGGTCTCCGCCTAATCCTGCTGAACCCCCACAGAAACCACAAGTGACTGTTCGGGAAAATATAAGAAAGAGCGTTCCTACAGGTGGAACGTCAGGTGCAAGGGCTAATGTTATGCAGCAGGTTCTTGCTGGTAGTCAACCAACGCCTCAGCAAGTTAATATGATGGGGCGGGAAAAAGCATTTTGATAAAGGGGAAATCATGCCTAAAGTAGGTGGAAAAAAGTTTTCGTATAGTAAAAAAGGTAAGGCTGCCGCAAAAAGGCACGCCAAGAAAACAGGAAAGAAAGTCAGGAGTAAGAAGTACTAATGGCTCATAAAAAATATTATTATCGTGATAAAGACGGTATTCTTGGATGGCACGACCAGCCAGCACCAAAGTTTGGTGAAGAAAACAAGAAAAAAGCGGATAGGAACTTCGGTGCCAATGGATGGTCTACGGGCCTGTCTAGCGTGGCAGCGTCTGTTCATTCCAGTCAAGCCAATGAGTTTAGGCAAGATGCCAAAGACCATGGCTTTACTGGAGTGGACTTTACTAATGATGGAACTGCCGTTTTTTCCAGTAGGAACGAACGTGCAAGATATTTAGCCCACCGGGGTTTATATGACCGGGACGCTGGTTACAGTGACGGTTCACCTCGGAGTTTTTAGGAGGGGATAATGGCTGACGAAGAAGGATTTGTAGAGTTAACTGATGACGATATGGCTGTAATTGAGGAGGTTAACTCCGATTCTAGTCAAGAAGAAACTTCTACAGAAGTTGAATCTGATATTGGAGATGTTGAATCTACAACAGAAGATGTAGGTAGTAGTGTTGAAGAATCCACTACTACAGAGCCTAGTTCAACCGGTTATAGCCGGGAACAACTAGAGGGTGCTGCACAGCACTACGGACTAGACCCGACCAAGTTTAGTTCAGACGAAGCACTTGTTAACGCACTTGAGGTTGTTGGTCAGAATCAATCGCAGTTGCAAGAGTGGAATCAGTGGTACGAACAGCAACAATACCCGGAGCAATATGACTCCGATGAACAGTCTTCTTTTAAGATTGACTTAGATGAAGACTACGATGAAGGGTTGAAGGATGCGATTAATGATGTCGCTGCAAAAATGCAGAATCATTATGACGGTCAAATTCAACATCTTTATCAAACTGTCCAAGGGCAGCAATATTACGTTAATCAATTACAGCAACAAGAACAGCAAGCAGAAGTTATGACACACATCAACGTGTTCAGTGACGCTGTTAAAAAGCTGGACAATGAATCCTTGTTTGGTAACGGTGACTACACTGCTCATGGAGCAGACAGTCAGGAAGCCAGAAACATGGAAGCTGTATATGACCAAGCTAGTATTCTTGCCACTGGTTATCAGGCGCAGAACATGCAGGTTCCCCCAATGGATGATTTGGTGGAACAGGCTTACTACGCTGTTTTTAACAATGAAATTCAACAACAAACCCAGAGAAGTGCCAATGACCGAATACGGAGAGCTTCATCTCGACGTTTAGGTTCTGGTTCATCGACATCACCGCAGGCATTATCCAATGCTTCGGATGACCCTGTTGATAACCAAATACTTAAAGACTTTTTTGAAAATGCTCTTAAAGAAAATGGCACCCTCTGATATTTAATAAGGAAATCGAGGTATGGCTTTATTACCAGACCAACTCGATGACTTCGTAAATCTTACTCTTGACCAGTTCAAGAAGAAGAAGTGGATTGACTTGTCTCTTGACCAGCAACACCACATTTTCGCACAGAAGTTTTTGAGTGGAAATACCCGTGAGCCAGTACGAGGTGGTACCCAACTGAATTGGAAAGTTCAGACGAGTAACACCGGTACGGCCAAATTTAGTGAACTGTATAGCGTAGATGCTACTGCTGTCAAAGATTTGACAACTGAAGCAAAGCAACAGTGGACTAAGAGTACGGTCAACTTCAGCTACGATGTAGATGAAGATGCAATGCAATCTGACCGTGAAACTATTATCCGTGAACTCCAAGTTCGTGAACACTCGATGTACAACGACTGGTTTGAACTGATGGAAACTGCTCTCTGGAGCGCACCATCTTCTTCATCCCAATCTCCTCGTCGTCCATCCGGTATTCCCTTCTGGATTCAGAAATCTGCAACGACACCTGCTGGTGGATTTACTGGTGGAGACCCATCTGGGTTCTCATCCGGTGCTGGCGGCATTGCTGTTGCTGATGTACCGAACTGGAAGAACTGGTCGTTTAACTACACCAGTGCTGGTTCACGAGATGACTTGGTAGAGAAAGCACGCAAGGCGTGTGAGTTTACTCAGTTTATGGCTCCTAAGCAGTACGCTGAGTTAGGTGGCGGAAAGTCTGATTCCGATTGGGCGTTCTACACAACTTACAACGTACAGTCGAGCTTGGAGAAGCTACTTGAATCTCGCAATGACAACCTTGGTGTTGACCTTGCAAAGTATTCTGGTGCCGTGACCCTGAAGGGTAATCCAATCATTTGGGTTCCTTACCTTCAGAACAACGACAGCTCCAATCCGTTCTACGGAGTAAATCACCGTGTATTCAAATGGTTCTTTAAGACTGGTCGTGAAATGCTTCGCCATGCTCCTAAGGAAGCAGCAAAGCAACACACCGTCCGTGAAGTCCATATGGACACATGGGGTAACTTTGTATGTTACAACCGCCGTAAACTCTTTGTTGGCTACCAAGCCTAATTGACTCAGAAAGGAGTTTATAACGATGGGTGATTTATACCTTAAACCGCAACGAGGTGTGGGCAAAGAATTGCGCGGCCTCTCTCCAAACGTATTTGCACAGGCTCCATTGGCTGAATTATCAGTTGGTGGCCTTAGTGAAGGGTTTGGATTTATCGACGATTTCTTAGCATTTGACGATGCTTCGACTCGTTGGCTTTTAACTCAGGCAACAGCCGGTACTGCCGCATGTGATGTTGCAGCCAAGGGTGGTGTTTTGCTGCTGGATTCAGCTAGCTCAACAAACAACCAAGGTGCGCAGATTCAAATGGGTGGTGCAGCCGCTGCTTCCAGTTTTATCCCCAGTGCTAATGCGACAATCTATTATGAAACTCGCATTAAGTTGGCCGACATCGGTTCAACAACTGTTCAGGCTTTTGCTGGATTGTCTGAGATTGACTCGACGTTGTTTGCTTCAGCAGCAAACTCTTCAGCTAATCATGTTGGATTTGAAGTAATCAATTCAACTGCTATGGGAATCCATAGTGAAAAAGCTGGGAGTCGTAGTTCGACTGCTTCGGTTCACACTGTAGCAGATGGAACTTACGTCAAACTTGGGTTTGTCATTGATGGCTTGACTAAGATTACTCCGTATGTCAACGGCGTAGCTAAGACTACCATCACCACGAATATTCCAATCGTGGAGTTGACACCTAGTTTTGTTTGCCACAGTTCTGGAACAACTGACCCAATCATGCACATTGACTGGGTTGCTTGCTATCAGGCTGAGCAAATCGACAACTAATTTTTAGTTTGAAGTAGGGTGTAGTCGGTAACCCCGGCTACACCCTTACTTTAATTGGAGGGGAATATGAACGAACAAGAACACGAACATAAGCACATACAGATTCTTTCAGATGAAATAAGGGATGTATTGGGGGGCTTGAATGCTGCACAGCAGAAGGCGCTCGATGAAGCCCATGAGATTTACCATAAACGAGCCAGTGGGCCATTACCTTGGGAAGTTCAGGTCGCAATTGTTTCGATTGCTAAAAGCCAAGGTAAAGCTCCGGTTAAAAAGAAAGTTGCAACTAAATGAGTTTTGTTAGAAACGAAGCTGTAACTGGGTTTACCTTTGGTCTTGTAAACAAGACTACTGGTGCAGCCCTTACTGGTGTTGCCAGTGCGATTGGAAAATACATAACTAAAGATGGTGGCACACAAGCTAGCATCTCAGGTTCAATTGCCGAAGAAGGTAACGGTCAGTACAGCGTCAATCTAACAGCGACGGAAATGAATGCTTCTGTTGTTGGATTGCTATTCACTCATTCAAATGCAATTCCTGTTAGTTTTAGTATTAAGACTATCGGGAGTCCGGCTGATACAAGTACAGAATCAACTTTATCAATTGAATTAACTCAGCTTCGCAAAGAAGTGGGTTGGCATTATTTAGGTGAGCGAAGCTCATCCAACTGGTCAACTGACGAGTTAGCTCAAATTGATGAAATAATAAATTCCGGGTTACGTCAGTTCTACCATCCCCCGCCGGTGATGGGAGAAAGGTTAAGCCACAAGTGGAGTTTTTTAGAGCCAACTACGACCCTCACGACCGTAGCTGGCACTGATACTTATCAGCTTTCTGCTAACTTTGGAGGACTGATAGGTATTGTTACTTATGCTTCCACTGACAATAGGTGGTTCCCTATTGAACTGACGGGAGAACATCGCATCAGAATCTTAAAGCAACGGGACTACGGGACAGTGAAATCAGACCCTAAGCTCTGTGCAGTAAGACCAAAGACAAGCGATGGCTCTAATGGGCAGAGGTTTGAACTGATGTTATACCCTACACCTGATGCTGGGTATACCCTCTCTTACCGTTATCATGCCCTACCCGGAAAACTAACAACCGGTAACCCTTACCCACTAGGTGGTGAGGCGCATGCCGAGACAATATTAGAATCCTGTTTGGCAATTTCCGAATCTCGTATTGATAACAATGCAGGCATACATAATGCAGCATTTCAACAGCGTTTAGCTGCTTCAGTAAGCTATGATAAAGTTTTACAGAGTCCTGAATACCTTGGCTACAACGCTGACCGAAGTGATGGCAGAGCAATATCGGAAGCAGAGAACAGGGCAATGAATGGCGACATTGTTAAGTACAATGGAAATTATTTTACAGACGCTAATCCATAAGGTGAAACATGTATACGACACCACAAAATGATGTGATTACATCAGTTACTGTAGGGAGCAGTATTGGAGATTCTGACCCTATAGTTTTTAAGGGGTTTACGGGAGGTGTAGTGATTTTACATCCTGACTCATCCAGCCCCACAACAACACTCAATTACTATGTTTCATCTACAGAGGGTGGGACATACTACGAATTAAAGAACGCCTCAGGTGCTGTGCAGGATACAGTAGCCGTTGAAAAGGCTTGGCCGTTACCCGCTGAATTAAAGGGTGCTGCCTTTATTAAATTACTTGGAAATAATGCAGGCGTTGTAGACCTGCACCTCACAAGCTCATAGGAGAACTTAAATGAGTGGACATAGTATTTTACAACAACTAGCTCGTGAACCTGAATTGGAAATTGTAGACCCCGGTAACGGTGGAACAATTGCCGTTGATAGAACCCTTGGTATTTGTTCTATCGTCACAGCTGCTTCGGAAACTCGCAAAATTGCTTCTCCTGAACGAGCAGGCATTATTATCGCTTTGTGTTTTAAGACAGATGGTGGTGATGTTGCTATTACTGGTTCTGGAAGCGAAATCCTAAACAGTGGTGCGGGTACCGAAACTACAGCAACAATGGCTGATGCAGGTGACTTGCTGGTATTAATGAGCATCAACAAAGGCTCTAATATCGTATGGTCTCCAGTCGCTAACAACGGAGCAGCGATGAGCTAATGGGTCGTCAACGGACAAGGTTTGATATGCCTTGGCCGACGAAAGGACTCGTTGAATCGCTGGGTTATGAAACGCAACCTCGTGGTACTACGGTTGATTGCCAAAACGTCAGGGCTTACGACCCCGGAACAGGACGTTCACGGGGTGGTCAGCGTGCTGGATTAGCGAAGTATGTAAACGCCAGAACTGCGGATGGCAAAGTCCAAGACCTCGGCCAAGTGGTAGGCAGGGATACTCCTTCCGACCAATCGGAAGTGGGTGCGCGTACTGTATATAATTATGCAGTTACTAATGGTACTGTGGCTAAAGTTACAACAAGTGGCTTTACTACAGCTACTAATGGTAGCAGTGCGTTATCCTCTTCTGTGCCTACAATCTTTAGTGCTGAAATGTTTGGTGTCGTTTATTTTGCAGACGGTGCAAGCGCAAAGAAATGGACAGCATCAACCAACACAGTGGCTACATGGTCAGCATCATCCGGTTCTCTACCTGTAGATTCCAGTAACGAGCCAAGGCTTATAGAGTCTTGGAATGGTCGCATTGTAATGAGTGGCATTAGCAGTGACCCACATAACTGGTTTATGTCTGCGGTAGGAGACCCGACAAACTGGAACTACTCTCCTTCGACACCAACCCAAACACAAGCGGTTGCTGGAAATAATGCAGAAGCTGGTAAGTCTCAGGACATTGTTAATTCTATGTGTCCATACAGTGATGATATTCTAATCATCTTTGGAGACCATAGCATTTGGCAGATGACTGGAGACCCTGCTGCTGGAGGTAGGTTTGACCTTATTAGCTCCAGTATTGGTGCGCCTTTTGGTAGACCCTATTGTAAATCTCCTGAAGGGATTGTTTATTTCTTTGGTAGTCGAGGTGGCGTTTATCGTATGCAACCGGGGCAGGCTCCGGTAAATATAACAGAGCAGCAGATTCAGGACAGAATGAATCAATACAATGCTAATACGACATTGGTGCGTATGGTCTGGTCTGACAGAGAGCGTGGCTTTTATGTTTTCCTGACACCACTGGGGGGTGGTGCAACAACCAACTATTACTACGATGTTCGTAACCAAAGTTGGTGGGCAGACAAATTTGGCAACAATGACCATAACCCTGTAAGTGTACACACATTTGACGGTGACGCTGCAACTGACCGTACTGTTCTCCTTGGCGGTCAGGATGGTTATGTTCGCAAGTTCGATTATGACACACCATCTAAAACAGACGACGGCACTGCAATCGACAGTTATGTTTATCTTGGGCCTTGCCAGTTGCAGGGAAGACCGAAGTTAATGTTGACTGAACTAAAAACAGCACTAGGTACTGGAAGTAACGATGTTACGTTTGGTGTCTATGGTGCTGAAACGGCTCAGGCTGCACACGCTCTGAGTAGTGCAGATTTTACTGGTACGTTTTCAGCGGGCCGGAACAAGAGCGAGAGAAGAAGGACGATGGGGCATGATATATTTATCAAGCTCCAAAACAACTCAGATAACCAAGCATGGTCGTATGAGTTTATGGGGGTAGAGTTAAACAGTTTCGATGGCCCAAGAGCGAGGCAATGGTAATGGGAGTATTAAGCAACGCACCGAGAGACCCTGTGCATGGTTCCAGACAGCGTAGGTTGAGTAATCAACTTACGACTGCACCATCATCTACGGTTACATTAACAGCTAACACTACAATACCTGTAGTGACTAGCGATGAAACTGATTCAACGGATTTAAGCAGTAGTCCAGCCGATGGCGAGATTGTATTCTTGTTTGGTGGTGGGTCAACAGCAAAACTATGTGTTGCCTATAATGGCAACTGGTACGAAGAAACATTAACGCAAATGAGCTAATTATGAATATGCCTTTTCCAAACTGGCCGGGTGGCCCCATGCTTCCAAGTATTGACCCCGGCATGTATCTAGATATGATGCAGAATCAATACGATGTAGCTACTGGTGGATTCCGACCTCCCAAAATCCCCGGAAATAGACCTCCTATGATGCCGGGGGAATGGCCACCCATGCCATCCATGCCACCCATGCCTCCACGACCTCCTTACCCTCCAGTGCAAGGCAGTCCACCTCGGCCTTATGAAGACACCGGGCCGCCGACCAGACCTGACTTGTTTCCTCCTACTACAGGGCCGACCGGCACGGCACCCGGCGGGGGTGGTACTGGCGGTGGCGATTCGCCATTTTACCGACCTCCAAACAGGTTGAATGTTCCAATTGATATAAAAATAAACAGGAATCCTGATTTTGGAAACTGGCCGGGTAATATGCGTAGTCCGACTCGCATTCCCGGTGGCCCATTAAAGCCAAGTCCATTGCAGGCTCCTAACTTTCCGGGCGGTATGGATGACCCCCTTCCGACTTTTCCAAATACAGCGCCCTTAGGTACAGGCGGTGAGGCAAAACTTCCATTTCCCGGCGGGCCATCGAACCCACTTCCTATCCCGAAGTCTCCACCTCGGCCTAACGGAGGTGGCATGTTTCCTCCACCTCCTCCTACAATTCAACCACCACCTCCTATAATTGAGCCTCCACCTCCGGGGGGCAGAATGGAACCTTCGCCTATCCCTCCTGCGCCGTATCCGGGTCAGCGTAATAAGGAGAGGGAAATCCTGAACGCGCCGCCGCTTCATAATCAACGTCCGTTCTTATGGGATGCTTCCGATGAGTGGCCGGGTTCACCGCCAACGCCTTTCGCTGGCGGCGGGCCTAAACCACAAGGTATGCTTCCTCC
>TARA_R100001594_G_scaffold150676_1_pt1 | contig 39428 bp, 53 predicted proteins | sample TARA_R100001594 | Tara Oceans TARA_R100001594 (sample SAMEA2622752) | marine metagenome | biome: marine biome (ENVO:00000447); feature: marine epipelagic mixed layer (ENVO:xxxxxxxxx); material: "saline water (ENVO:00002010), including plankton (ENVO:xxxxxxxx)" | depth 150 m | reverse complement strand
GGGGGTTAAAGGGGGGTTAAAGGGGGGAACAGGGGGAGGGGAAGAAGGAGAGGGGGTGTCACGCGTGACATGGTGTGACACTGCGTGACGTGAATCCTTTTTTCTTTTCCTTTGTTGCCGGATTCTGGCTCCCTCTCTACGTTTCTCGCTGTCTGCTTTTGCGTTGTCGATAGCCCGGTTCAGAATGCGTGTTGCCGCATCAACACTCCCGCTCTCGAGAAGCTCGGAGACACATTCTAGCAAGACGATGGTTTCTTTTTTCATAACCGCTCCTATAGGGCGCATCCCCCAGGTGACGACGGGACATGGAGCGGTAAAGCAGACCGGAACAAAGGTTAAATCCGGGGCAACCCACCGCCACCTGGGAGTGCTAGGCAAGGGGATCAATCCGTGCCTGGTTCGAAGCATAGGCTCAACGCACAGCCGGTGTCAACCTGGTTGTGTACGCGTCCTTATGCTGGCTTTTGTTAGAATGGAAGCTCGAAAGGGTCAACAATTCGCAGCGCCCTCTCTTCGTCGTTTGCGTCATGCTCGCCTTGTCTTGTTTTGTTGACGGCCTGGAACGTGACCACAACCTCTGCCTCGACAGCAACGACAGGGCCTGGTGTGCCGTAATCAAACGGCAGTGAGACTTCCCAATTTCCTGATGGTGCGTGATATCCAAAGCTCTCCATTGTTTCGGAGTGTGCGATCATCACGACCCCAAACCCTTTGAACCTGACAAACATCACAGGGTTTCTTGATACGTTGTCTGCCTGTTCGCATGTTGTGTCCCACCATTCCACAATCTGCTTGGTTGGTTTGAGAAGGTGCCTTGGAAACACGGACTGGTGAGCCTTGCACTCAACAAAAACGTCAGCCCATGGCCCGTCAAGCAGACCTCTTGGAGTAATGTCTCCCCACTCCTGAAAGTCTCCAGGTTTTGTTCTTGCCCACCGGACTCCGGTCGCGCCCGTAAGCAGGTTTGCTACCTGTCTTTCAAAGCTGGCTCCTGTTCTTCTGCTTCTTGCGCCGCTCATGTATCTCCCTTTTGCTTCTTTGTTCTGCGGTCTGGGTGCTCGGCTGCAGCCACCTCTATGGCTAGCTCAAGTGCCGGTCCCCAATCGTCAGGGTTTATGCCCGCCATCAGCCCCAGGAATAGTGCGGCAGGCCCTTTGGGCTCTCGCTTTCCGTTGGCCCACTGGCATATCGTGTGTGGCGTCACGCCCAGCAGAAACCCCATGGCTCGCTGCGTTATTCCGGTTTCTCTGAGTGCAGCAACTGTTAGGTTTTCTTCTTTGTTCATTTCTTACACCTCTCGCATGTTGGTTGGTCTTCTACCATCCTGGCCGATAGCTCCGAGTAGTAACGGGGAGAGCAGGCGGTCTTGATCCCGATTCTGCCTTCCCTGTTACGCACTTCCTCGATCGTGCAGACACCTCGCCTGCCCTGAATCTTGCAGCTACCACCAGGCTCTGGCCTCGGTCTTTCGACAGGCTTATAGGCCATGGTGCTCTCTCTGCTGGTGCTGTAGCCATACTGCTTTCGCCTGCATCGCCAGCATTGAATAGAACAAAGAGATGTGCGCCTGCGATTGCACGGCCTCGGAGTGCGTCACGCGTATCTTGTGGGCGAGGTAATCTATAACGTGTTGATTGTTCACTTTCCTGTCCTCCTGGTCATGACTCACCTACCCTTGTTATCAATGTAGTCTTGAGTCGCCTGGTCATCAGCCCACTCCTTGTCTGTCCATCGGTTTCCGTAGATGCCCCGCTCTCCGCATTGTCGTTCACAATAATACTCTGCAACATGTTCTAAGAACTCACGGTCTCCAACCTTGTTGCGCCCAAAGGGTAACTGACCAACCGTCACATAGCATTGCCCCTTCTCATGCTGGCGTAGCCCGCCCTCAACCTTTAGCTCTCCAGCAATCTCTTCGTGCCAATCAAACAGAAACTCAAGCAGAACTTCCGGGTTCGCTGCCGCGTCAGCCAGGTCATCAAGATAGACCTCTTTGTCAATCGCCACGTCTTCAAGCTCGGCAAAGTCAAACTCCACCCCGATCATCACCTTCGTCCAACTCATTGCTCACCTCCGTTTGCTGCTGATTTGATGTCGGACCACCCGACCTGGACGCTGCCGACCGGGCCAGCTTGCTCGCTGCCCGCTGACCAAACGTCGATCGAGATACCCTCTGGGGTTTGTAATATGCTTACCTCCGCAGACCGTGCCTGAATCCATAGCCGGTCGTCAGTTTCTCGGTGTATTTTGTAGTCGAACGGACGCCCATCACGCATGGCCAACCCCCTTGTCCAGGGGTGCCGTAAACACAATGTTGTTGGCCCTATAGTCGATGGTTGCGTAGCCATCCGGCGCAAGGGCCAGCATGATAGAGATTAGATCGTGGGTTGTGGCCCTTCCCTCAGCGCAGATAACGTCAAGGATATGCCTCGCCTTTTCTAGCTCGCTGGTGCTCATTGCTCCGCCCCCTGTGGGTTGTCGATCTGCACGCCAATCTCAAACAGTTGACGCTCTACAGACGAGGCCCTGGCTAGCCTCCGGTGATAGTCTTCCAGCGCATCCGATAGCGTGTGGTAGTAGCCGCCGCTGTGTGTGCCTGCGTGGACGCCGCGGGCCTCTACGGCCTGATCAGTGTTGTATGTGTGAACCTGGAACCTGAGCGCGCCCTCTGAGTTATACCTGAGGATCGTTCCCGTCGCTGCGCCCTCGGCTTTCATGATTGTTATCTTTTTATGCTGCATCGGTTTCTCCTTTGTTTGTGATCTTTATATGATGACGGCTAATCACCCGTCAACACCTTTCTTTGTTTTATGTAACATCTGCTCCTGTTGTTTTCTTCGTTCGCTTTTATTCCCAGAGCCCCCCGAAATAGGTGGCTATCCCGGTGATGGTTCCGGCCGTGTACATCAGCATTATCCATGCTTGTTTGCGTGTGTTCATTTCTTCGCCCTCCTTTTGTTTTCCTCGTGCTGGCGTCTCCTGTAGCCCCTTGCCAGGGCTCTCAGGCTCTCGACCGCGGGTCCTTGAAGTCCACGATCGGGAGACCAGAGCGAGCCCCAAGACTTGTCTTCATCAAAGTAGTAGTGCGGATCCCGCTCAATGTCGCTGGCCATGCGTTCCAGAAATTTCTCGGCCGCGTGCAGCCACCCATACCCTGGATGGCTGGTATTCCAGGGGAAGGCCACTACCGACAAGACCCAATTGATACCGATGTCATGCCAGTCCCAGCCCCTTTCATCGGGATCGCAGAAGCGAAACTGAGCCCTGAAACGCTTAAGTCCAGATGGCCAAAGCGTGAGCGTCTTGCCGCCGTTTGTGGGAAATTCGTCCCACTCAGCCTCCAGGCCAGCAAGTCTGGCCCACCGCATGGCCAGAGGCTCGATCTTCTCCAGGTCGCTTTCGTAATGAATCTCCGTGTCCAAGTCTCTCCACTCTTTGTCATTGATCATTTCATTCTCCTTTGTTTGTTAGCTCAAGGCCGCTACTAGGTTTTTGAATTTGTCCGGCTGTCCTGCACCACCGTGTGCGGGGAACACGATATCTGGCCGCACCCTCCCCCTGAAGTAAGGCGAGAAACTAGACTTAATCCAGCTAGCATTGCCGTCGCATAGCAGGCACTCGGCGCACTGGATTCGTCCATCTGTCTTGATTGCTGGGCAGATAATCTCACCCTCCTGCAGTGGCTCGCCCTCTATAGCTACCCTTGCCGTTCGATAGCCTAGGGCCTTCGCTTCTTTGCGCTCCTCTACCGTGTCACACGACGCCATAGAAAACGCCGAAAACCCTGTATCGCATGCGGGAGCCATGTCACCTGTAGTGTGCATTTTTCTGGCTTTCCATCCATGCACGTATGATGTCCAACCCTTAGGCCGTACTGTCTTGAAGAATTCTCGCCAGAATGACAGTGGCGCAGCGCAGGGGTCGCCCTCGGAGCCAATCCGGTGTGGCCTTCTCTTGACCCTTCTGACCTTGGCGAAATCCCTAAGGTTGGCCGTGGTTTTTTCTACACGCTCCCAAGCCTTTCGCAACCATGACTTGTTGACGTAACAGATACCTGAGGCCAGTAGAGCGCAACCACCACAAGCCGAAACCGCTTGATCTTTATCTACTGGCGGTGCTTCCGTGCTAGTGATCATGTGTTGAACCATGTCGCCAGTTTTCTCGTTCTCGCTTGCTCGGTTTACCGACATGGCTTGCACTGCGATCCGCTTGCCGTCATACAGGCTTGGGCCCAAGAATAGCGTTGTATTTTTCTGCATTGTTTTCCCCTTTGTTTGTTCTGCTTAGGTGGATGATCAGTCCACCAAATAAACGACGTATCTACCGCCTAACCCGCGCTCAATAATGTAGTCGCAAAGCCTTGGCGGAGGGTTCTTGTCTATCCATAGAACGGCTTCCTCCCACTGCAAAAACGTCTTCTGGAATTTCATCATCTTGATCTCCTTTGTTGCTAGTAGATGCAGCTATCGGCTAGGAACGCCAGAAACTCAGCCGGGTCTTCAGGGTCCGAAGGTCCGCTAGTTACAAATTCCGTGTAGGAGCAGAGGGTAAGTACCGCTTCTAGGTCTTCCCAGGTGATGCCAAGCTCTTCTACTTCATCGCGATGGAGACAGGCGTTATATTCGTCTGCCGCAACATGCATGTCTAGCTCAGTCACCGTGATCGTGATCGTGAATTTTTCCATGCTCATTCTCCTTTGTTTGTTCTCTTTCGGTTACTGGTAATCCCTAACGAATACTTCGTGGAGCACCGCACCCGACTCGTTGCAGACCGCCATGGCCAACATCGCAAGCTTGCTCGGGTCGTACTCAAAGCGAACCGTATGGGGCACGCTGGTGTTCTTTTCCATTTCCACAACGATCGCACGAACCACCGTCCTGGCGTTGTCTTTCGGTTGAGCTTTCAATTCCGCCCTCCTTTGTTTGATCAATAAAGCTCCCAAAGCGAGCCCCAAGCCTTACTTGGGGGCCGCGGTAGTGCTCTATCGCTTCTCTCGCTTTTTTCGCTTCTCTCGCTTCTCTTGCTTCTCTTGCTCTTGCTTCTCTCGCCTCTCTCGCCTCTTTTTCTGCTCGAACTCTATGTCAATCCAGGCGATCAAGGTCGCCGCAAAAATCCTCAGATCATTAAGCTCGCTGACGGTAATCGTTTCGGCCTCGTCACTGAAAGAGCCAATCGTCACCGTCTGACGCACAAGCTCGACAATGCGAAGTGGGTTGCGCCGAAGGACCTTTGAGATAGATTCTCGGTCTTTGGCGTTGCTCAGGCTCAAATACAAATCAATCCAAGTTATGCGATCGTTCATTTCTTCACTCTCCTTTGTTTGATCAATAAAGCTCCCAATATGGCCCCCGAGAAAGCCTCAGGGACCATGGTGGTGCTCTATCGTCCGGCCTCCCCCACTCGGTCACGCAAGACTGCGGCGACCTTTTTGTTGAATTGCGACTTGGTGGTTTTACTCACATTCGTCCACAATCCAACGTGCGCCTTGATGTCTTCCAACGTGAACCGAGCCCTGCACCCTCTTGAGTCAGAGAGCATGACATGTCGGGTGTAAAACCCCTCGGCGTTCTTGCGGGTTATCTCCTGCAAGCCCACGGCCATGCACTCCCAGATGAGCGACTCCGTCGTGGGGTTCAGCCTCTTACCGCCATCGACCTCTATCCAACACTTGCTCTCGTGGTCTTCGACCTTTGTAATGTCCCAAGCTAAGCTCATTTCATTCTCCTTTGTTTTGTTAATAAAGCACCCAAGATGGCCCCCGAGGTTTTGCGCTCCTCAGGGGCCATGGTAGCTATTTTTCCTCCATCATCCGCCGCCCTCTTTCGCAAATCTCACCCATCATGAACGCAGTCTGAATCAGGTCGATGATCTCAGCCGGGTCCTTCGGCAGGTCTCCAGGGCTCTTGATGCGGCGTCCTGGTCCGGTCAGCCACCCAAGGTAGAGATCCATCCCCCACGCATCCAGGTTCTGCGGCGCGGCCCACGTCATGTCAAGGTTGTTCAGGGTCACTTTTCGTTCAGCTTTCAACATGTTCACTCTCCTTTGTTTTGTTAATAAAGCGACCAATATGGCCCTCAAGTCTTGCTTGAAGGCCATGGTGGTGCTCTATCTTTCCATCCCAAATGTCAGGAATTCCCCGCTGCTTGGGGACTTGGCAAGCAGTCCGCAAACCCGGTATCGCCTGGCTAACCTCTGAATGAGCCGGATCGCATCATTACCGGCATACGTCGCCACGACCGTTTCCATGCCCCAGTCGTCAAGCTCGCCGTCCGTTTCTTCGACGTGCCAGGATGATCGATCGTTGAAATCGCCGGTGATGAAAAATTCGTCCAGAAGCCAGGAATAGGTCCCGTTAGGGTTCTGATGGGAATTCATGAAGTATGCCTTGCCGTCAATCGTGATTTTCATTTTGATCTCCTTTGTTTTTGTTATCATCGAGCCAAACAAATACTAATTTTCGTATGGACTCGTCAAGAGCAAAATGAAGAAAAAACAAAGAAAGTTAGAAGAAAGCCAGCAGACCCGCATAAACAAAGGACCAGCCAAGAGCCTGGACAGCCTCCCAGAGCCCCAAAGAATCGCCCTTCAGGCCCTGGCTTCAGGAAAGCGATACAAGGATGCGGCCCGTCTTGCGGGCGTGAAGCCTTCCACGGTCTATGCCTGGCAGAAGGCACACCGTGAGGCATTCAACGCAACGAAAGAAGCGAGGTACCTGCCGCTGGCAGACCTGGAGGTGGAGGCGCTGGAAAAAGCCCTAACCGCGGCGGACCCCGACAAGCCCCGCTCGATCGGCAATGCGCTGAAGGCTGCGGCATTGGTTCAGAGAGGGTTGGGGATTGGTACATATCAACCAGAATCAAAGCCCACACACGCCGGCGCTACTCAAGTGATAGTAAACGTAGACCTGGGTGGAGTGCTACGGGCCACAACACACACGGTTGACGCTCCATCAGATGGGCCGGACGTGGTCATCATAGAAGACTAACCAGTCTGGCCTGATTGGGTACCATCCAACGCCAAAACCTAACCATCTAGCCGTGCCAGCGCCAGCGACAAGCCAGGAACGTGCGTGCGTGCGTGGCAAATTGGTTGGCCGCCTGGCGGGGGGGTACATGGGTCGCCGGGGGGGCCGAATCCTTCCAATATTTATTTGACACCATATATGCGAACCCAGCCTGAAATCATTTTTACGACATCGGGCCTAATCGGTTTGATATAGGCAAACACTCATGCACAATGGTGATACACAACAGCCATCAAGGCATAATTGAGTAATGCAGAGCGTGCCCTCTTTGATCAATTGGGGTACATATATAGGGAGGGTAGGAGTTGGTGTGCTGTCAAGGGGTGGTGTGGGTGTGTAATGATATTGGGTAGTTAGGGGGTTTAAATGCCGTACATACCAGAAGATTACTATGAAGGTGAGGGGGAGGTTGAGGTTGGTAGTGTTCCTTTGACGCTTGAGGAGATGGAGCGCGAGGAGCGGTTGTTGGGTGGTCAGGCTGGGTTGGATGTGTTTGGCCCTGTGGTTGAGCATGTTGGTCGTGCGGGTGCTGGTGTTCTTCAGTCGATGAGTCCTCAGGGTCGGTATGCTTTGGCGATGCAGGCTCTTGATGCTGTTGGTGGTCCTGGTTCTGTTGAGCGCGTAACGCCGGAGCAGGAGGCCATGCTTGAGGAGTTGACTGCCGAGGCTTTGGGTGCTGGTGTTGTTTCTGGTGTTGGTCGTGCGGGCCGTTATCTGTCTGGTCTTGCTGATTTTGACGATGTTGCGGCTGCTGGTCTTGAGGGTGTTGGTCGTGCTGCGGCAGAGTATGCGCCAAGCCCGTCAAAGCAGGCTGCGGTTCGTGGCGCTTATGATGAGGCTGTTTTGCCGGTTGAGCCTTCGGCCTCTGCCCAGGGCTCCGTTCGTAGTGCTTACGACGAGGCAATGACGCCCGAAGCACCCAAGACTCAGCCCGCCTTCCGAATCCCCGCCGACGCCACGCCCCGTCTTCGTCAGGTGGCAGGTTCCGGCCGATACGACGTTGTGGACAAGGGGCAGGATGGCGCTCGGCATCGGTTTGAGTATTCGGTCAGGGGCACAGAGGGCTTCGATGAGGTTCCCGCTGGCATCACCAGAGACCCCGATACAGGCCGGGAGTGGTCTCGTCCGACGACGAGTAAATTCGACCCGGAGATGGCGACACTGGAGGCCGTCACCGACAAATGGGGCACCAGTTATAAGGTCAATCTCAAGCCCGGATGGAGTGAGGATATACCGACAAACGAGGCGCTCATCTATCGGGGCATGTCGCAGGAGGAGTGGCTGAGGGCCAAAGAAACAGGAGCCATCAAGAGTTCTGGCGAGTACAACCTCGGTCCAGAGCAAGAGGGGCTAACCTACTTTTCGACGGACGCTGGGTCTGCCGCCTACTACGCCAGCAGTTTCGCCCCGCCCCAATTCAAGGCGACCCCTGACAGGCCGGCCGTCGTTGTGGCGATCAAGAGGCGACCCGGAGTGTCTGTCAAGGGCACCGCCGAGCATGAGATCGGACTGAGCGAGTCGGTCCCGCTGGACGAGGTGGTGGAGTTGTGGGAGGGGGCTCCCTATAGGGTAGATGACGGCTTTACGGAGATCATTCGCGACTTGCACGGCACTCGTGACGGGAGCGGGTCCGCCCCAGACATCAGGCTCGGCTGGAGGCGAATTGAGACTCAGCCCGCCACGCAGACGCCCGCGCAGACGGGGGCTATGGAGTCGGTTCCGGTTGAAGCACTAGAGTCGAACGAGTCGTTTAGGGAGTGGATTCGTTCGCAGTCTCGGGGGGGCAACAAAGAAATCATCGAGAAACTACAGGGCGAGCTGGATGACATAAGGGCTTTGCAGGAGTCTGCGCCAGGGGAGATTTTGTATCACGGGACAGGTCGTCACGTTGCCGACAAGATCGAGTCCGAGGGGTTTTCCCTGTCCACCGGGAGAAGAGGTGGCCCACTCGGGCGCACAAAGGAAATTCAGAACCAAGCGGTTTTCCTCTCTCCAAAGAAAGGTGTGGCCCGGTCCTATGGGCAGAACAAGTATGGACCTGATGATGCCCTTCTGACTGCAAAAGTAAATACCCAGAAGCAACTGGACTTCACCGATCCGTCCACAATTCCGTCCGATCTGCGGAAGAAGGCTCTTGAGGTTGTGCGTGAGTATGAAGGGCCTTCCGTGGCAAGGCTTCGACAGGAGGACATTCACTGGCTTATCGACCAGCAGGACTTTGCTCAGGCTTTGCGAGATCGTGGATACGATTCTGTTCGATTCCTTGAATCGAGTTCGACAAGTAAGTCATTGGGGTTGGACCGGCGAGGTGAGACTGTCGCCGTCTTGGACCCTGCAATAATTTCTCTTGAGCCAAAGAACCGTGGATCGCTGGCCTGGAGCAGAGAGCAGATAATAAAAGGCCGCTCCCCCGCGCCCCCCACGCAGACGCCCGCCTTCCGCCGCTGGTTTGGAGAGTCTAAGATTGTTGATGAGGGCGGAGAGCCTGTTGATGTTTATCACGGCACCTCTCATGACTTTGATGCGTTCAGCCCTAGCACGATAAGAAACAGGTGGGGGTCGGCTAGCTACTTCAGCGATAATCCTGTTGATGTGGCGAAAAACTATGCGAGAGCAGAGGGTCCAGACCTGCAGGGCAGAATTGGCATAGAGGCAGATTACATCGACCTCTACGAGCTAGACGAGGATGAGATTCTTGATGCAGCGGAAAGGATTCTCAGGGAAAACCCAGACCCAGAAATAATGGACCTCTTTATAAAGGGCGACGTTGATGGGCTTACGCAGCAAATTGAGCCAGACCTTGTGCAAGAGATAGCGAAACACCGGGTGATGGGGGATGGGTTTAGAACCCTCAAGGGAAACATCAAGATGGAAAACCCGGTCTATTTAGACCCATCTGGCAAAAAGGGGACCACAGAGTTTGAAATAGAGGCCGTGTGGGATGAGTCGGGCGAAGACATTATTGATGAGGTCGGAAGTGGAGTGGAGCTTCTCGAGGCGATAGACACGGTCGGCAGAAGGTGGGACGCCGACTATGCGGTGCGTGACATACAGCAAGAGATACTTGGGGAAATGGAAATGAGCGGTGGGTCGATAACCGCTGTCGAGTTGGATGAGGTAATAAACGCCAACATGTCATCAATAATGGACCCAGAAACCGGAGAGATTGCCTCTGGAGAGTTCATTAAGGAGGTGTTTGAGGAGCTTGGGTTCGACGGAATTGTCGCAGACGCCTATCACTACTTTGGGCCAAGGAACATTGGCGCGTTTGTGCCAGGAATGGACCATGTCACACCAGGCACCTACCACTACATGACGTTTGAGCCCACCCAATTTAAGTCCCACCTAAATGTGGGAACCTACGACCCTAAAGACCCAAGGTTTACAAGGGGAATTATAGGGGCTGCAGGAGCGGAGGCGGTTCGACCGGAAGAGCAAGAGTTGATGGAATAGGTTTTCCATCTTACACTGCGACCAGCGGCGACTGAGTATCCAGCATGGGGCTGGGGGTAACTGTGAGAGTCTTGCCGTCCTAGGAGAGAAAAATGGCCATTAAGAATCACAATATTGCTAAAGACGCTAAGATTGACCGCTCAAAGCTAAACGAGGCTTTTGGGGGCAGGATTTTCTTTGAGGACTTTGACGACACTGAGGCCAACAACGTTGACAGCACCTATGGGTTTGATGTTGTTACCAGTGGCGCAGGAACGAAAACGTGCCAGCACAACCCGTCTACGTCTTCTGCTAAGATTACAGCCGGAAGTGGCGGTGGCGTTGCGACTGTTCTGACGAAAAACTCTGCAGTCTGGGACAACTCCAAGGCTGTGACCTTTCGCACCCGCATGAAGTTTGGTCCTAGCCTCACAAACGTGGAGTTGCAGCTTGGGTTTGCCGATGCTGCCGGAATGAGTGGCCACGCAGACCCCATTGGAGACCACGATCTAGCCTATTGGGAGTACGACGACACCACCTCAACGACATGGCGGCTACGAACGCGTGTTTCTGGCTCGGCATTTGTTGATCTCGACACCGGAATCGTTGTTGATTATGGCACCTGGTACAACCTTGAGATTAAGATTCTCAATGGCTCTGTGTGGGGAAGCATTGGAGATACCGAGTTTCGTGCCGTGTCTGCCTCTGCAACCAAAACAGGATCGGATTGGTCTACATTCGCAAGAGTTGAGGCGCAGGCGTCAGAGTCTGAGATCGTCTACCTTGATACCTGGCACGTTTCTTCGGATAGATCCTAATGGGTCAGAGAAAGTACACAAGGGACGCTGATGGGAAAAGGATATCCCTAAGCAAACTTGTTGATAAAGAAACCAAGGAAAAACCCAAAAAGAAGGCTCCTGCCAAGAAAAAGAAGGCTCCCGCCAAAAAGGGGAAAAAATGAGCAAAGTGGGCACGCGATCAAGGTTTGCTGTCGGCGAGCCATCTAGCACCCGGTCGCCATTCGATACAAAAGAGACGAACCACAGGATCGATGACGCAGAAAAGCGAAGCCGATTTGCATCAGGTCCTGCCCGTCTCTACATCGACACCCAGAAGCTGTACGACTCTGGTTATCGAGGCGGGAGAAAGGTTCGATCCGGCAAGGTTAATAAGGTCGGAAAGAACCAATAGTTGGAACCTAATATTCCAAGGGTAGAAATGCGTGGTGGCAAAAGAGCCATCATCAACTGCCCTTGGTTTATTGGGCCATCTGACTACAAAAGATACGCCGACCACATCCAGTGGAAGCAGAGCCCACCGCAGACACTGGAGGAACAGCAGAAGTGCGTAAATAACGCATGGATTTTGTGCAGAAATAACCCTGCGTTCATGGGTCACGAGTACATGCAGATTCGCCTAAAGTCTGGCGGAAGAACCATGTTCAACAAATGGACCCCAGGGCAGAAGCAACTGTACCGGGCCGTTCGCACCATGCAGAGCCAGAAGAAGCCCGTTCGGATTATTATCCTAAAAAGCAGAAGGCAGGGTGTTTCTACGCTTTGCGAGCTTTTGGCCTTTAACGCCACGGCATTTAACCCCGATGCACACGCCCTGATTGCTGCACACAGAGACAAGTCAGCCGCCGCAATCTACAGAATGTTTGGATTGTTTCTGGATTCCCTCCCAGAGCCCCTTGCACCCATGCTGGAAAAGGACAATGCCAGCGAAATTGTCTTTGATAATCCAAAAAGGCAGCAGAGAAAGAAGAAACCTGGGCTTGGCTCGAGCATTCAACAGCTAACTGTTGCGCTTGGTGGTGGGAGAAAGGAAGAGCAGGGCAAGGCTCGTGGCGAAACCTTCCAATTCATCCACGGTTCCGAGTGTGCATTCTGGACAGAGCCTCAAGAGTTCTGGTCTGGAGCCTCTCAGTGCGTAGATGAGTCCCACGGAACCACCATTTTGTTGGAATCTACCGCAAATGGCTACGGGTGGTTCTATGACATGTGGTCAGAAGCGGCTGCTGGCTGGGAATTGACCCACGACAAAGCAACAAACGCCATATCGTGGGACCAAAAAGACAGGTATGCATCGAGATCGTCCATGATTCCGGTGTTTTTGTCATGGATGGAAGAGCCATCCTATGTTTGGCCGTTTGATTCAGAGCAGGACGAAAAATACCTGCTCAAAGACCTCGATAAAGAGGAAAAGGCGCTGATTAGAAAGTTTGGCGCTACACCAGAGCAGCTAAACTGGCGTCGCCGGATGCTCTATGGGGAAAAGTTTAACGGCGACCTGCAAAGATTCCACCAGGAATACCCAAGTACGCCAGATGAGGCGTTCATCTCTACGGGCCGAAAGGTTTTCGACATCGGTGCCCTGCGTTTCTCCGAGATGCTGGTAAGAGAAAACGAAATAGCACCCAAAAAGTACGCACCCATTATTCAGGAAGACGGGTTTCCAAGGATTTTGGAAAACGAAACGGGATGCCTGTCTATTTATAAGGAGCCTGAAGAGGGTGTTTCGTATGCTATTGGAATTGATGCGTGTTACGGAAAACCAAAGGGAGACTACGCCTGCGCCCAGGTGCTGAGGTGTGACACATGGGAACAGGTGGCTGTTGTTCACGGAAGGATACCCCCTGACGAGATGGCCAGGGTTAGTTTTGCTACAGGCAGGTATTACAACGAGGCCCTGGCGGTCATTGAGACCGATGGTCCTGGTATCCATATTCTCGTTCAGATGGACGAAATGGCATACACAAACATCTACAGCAGAACGTCTTTAGATAGCGTTGCAAAAAAACCAAGGTCTGAATATGGGTGGAAGATGTCATCCAAATCAAGGCGAAACATGGTTGCTGCGTTACAGGCAGCGGTAAGGGATGCGGCCAGCGGAGAGGGCCTTATTCTTAACGATTTACCCACAATACGAGAGCTTATGCAGTGGGTTGTGAAGGTGTCTGCGGCAGGCAAAGCGAAGGAAGAGCCAGCCTCTTCAAACGGATATGATGACAGGATCACATCTTTGGGGATAGCATTAGTAGGTGGCATACTTGAGCAGGGGTATGGTATTCCTGTACCAAGAATGTCGAAGGTCGAGTCTAATCAGCCAAACAAGAACCCGCTTTTGGGCCTTAATGGCTGGCTAGACAATAACAATAAACAAACAGGACATCCGGTCCTGGGGTTTAATTGGTAGGTAAAAATGGCTAAATACGGAAAGAATCACTCTCGTCAGTTTCCCGCCCCAGACCCTGGCTGCGATCCAGTGCAGCGCAAGTTTGGCGACGGAGGCACCGGGTTGGGCGGCGGCGCAGGCAAGGGCGCTGGCCTTAATGGCAAGTTTGGCGGTGCCAAGAAAAGTGGCAAGCCCTAATGAATCCAGACCCAGCAGCACTTTATGCGCTGTCGGTCATCTGCATTTCATTGGTTGTTGGCTTTGTCTTTCTGTTCTACCGGATTACTAACGAAGTTAGGGTAGAGCGGGTAGAGGGCCACAAGCTGCTACTTGATTTGGTTGAACGCCTAAAGGCTGACAGCCTGCAAGAGGTCGTCTCTGCAGAGGCAATGAGAGAAGACCTTGAGCGACAAAAGATAGAGCAGATCACTCGGGAGGGTGAGCTAGCGGACGAAATCTCCAAACAAAATGAGATGGGGTTTTTCGGAGAGCTAGCAGAGGGTAGGGCGTTTTTAGTAAAGCACGGGATTGATCCCAACGATAGCGAAGCTGTTCGCCGTTGGAACGCCCGTTTTGGCGAAACGGTGATGTAGCGTGGCAAAGGTTTACAATCTAAAGACTCGCTACAAGGGCAAAGACGATGAGGCCCAGCGGGTTCTCGATTGTGTGAGCCAGGTCAAAGCGGCAACATCAGACCTAGCGGACGAGTGGTTCCATGCGGTTACTTTCACAAGGGGTAATCAGTGGACCTACCTTGATCCACAGGGTGGTGGCATTCAGCACATCCCTCGTGTCCCGTGGCGGATACGCGTAGTAGATAACCAAACACTACCGCAGGTAACGCACATGGTTGCGTTGCTTTTGCAGAACCGTCCCACGTTTCAGGCGTTAGCTCGGAACAGCGAAGAAGAGGACGTTCTTGCGGCATATGGTTTTGAGGGCCTTCTCCAATACGATTGGGACAGGCTTAACCTGAGTCATCTCCTCTCGAGGACGATCTCAGGTGCCATGATTATGGGCAACTACTTCTGGAGGATTGGCTGGAACCCGCTCGCTGGCCGTCCTTTGCTTGCGCCATCCCAGGTGGGAGAGGGTACGCTTGCTGCTAAAGACTCACCCCGTGCGGAGGATCCCAAATCCGAGAAGGTGGAAGAAGAACAAGAGTTCTTTGTCCCCGGAATGGAAGTTGAGATCGAAGTAGAGCAGGAGACCGTCTACGAGGGTGACGTAGATGTAACTCCTGTTTCTCCATTCAACTTTGGTGTGGACCTTGCCGCCACGGACCTGCGACGAGCAGCCTGGTGCTACCAGGAAGCCTACGTCCACCGTGACGTATTGGCAGACCGCATCGGAGAAAAGGCCAAAGACCTTGTGTCGGACGTGTCTGCAGAAGAGTACGCAGCATACGACCAGCAGCTACGGTTCGACTCGTACAACGACCTAACGTCAGACCAGGTCCTGGACCTGATTAGGGTTATCGAGTTCTGGGAGGCCCCAACCAAAAAGCACCCAGAGGGTCGAGTCATTACTGTCGCTGGTGGACAAACCATCGACGTGAAAAAGAACCCATACGGCGGAAGGTTCCCGTTCGTTCACTTTGGAGCCATCCAGGTAGAGGGCCGATTCTGGTGTGACGGCATGGTGAGACACCTCGTCCCACTTCAGCAGATGCACAACAAGGCCGTGTCTCGGTATCACGAGATTATGAACCTGTCCGCAAACCCCAAGGTCATCGCTGACGCAGGGGCGCTAACATCGGAAACATCAGTCAACGATCAGCCCGGTGAAATTATCTTCAAGAAGCGTGGAACAGACGTAAGGTTTGTGACCCCGCCGCCACCATCGTCAATTCACCCAACGATTATGTCTATGGCCATGAATGCCATGCAGTCGATCACGGGCGTGAACGACCCGCTTGCAGGGCAGAACCCGCCAAACGTAAGGGCGGGGAGCACCGTTCGGTATCTCCAGGAAGCAGGAATGAGGAGATTTTTGCCGATCGCCCTGCAAATGGAGAAGGCAATCAAAGAAACGGGCCAAATGCTGATGTACCTTCATCAGAGGTTTAGCTCCGAAGACATGATGTTTCAGGTGCTAGGCAAGCAAGGGAAGCCAGAGATGCACTGGCTCAAGCGGTCTCACATAGACAGAATTCAAGACGTAACCATCATTCATGGCTCCATGATGCCAAAGTCTCCTGCAGCGCAGCAGGAAACGATGATCCAAATGCTCCAGTACGCACCGTTCCTTTTTGTGGACGAGAACGGGCAAATGGACAAAGAGCACATCTTCCGTGTCCTTGATATGCCAACGGCCAGAGGCCGGGTGTCGCTTGACGGAAAACAGCGAACCAGGGTTTACCAAGAACACATCGATGTTACCGAGGGCAGGGAAATTGTTGTTCAGCCCTACGATAACGACATGCTTCACATGCGATTGCACGCCGCTCGTCTGTCAGACATGGAGTGGTTTAGCGAGAACCAAGAAGCAGCAATGCGCCTTATGCAGCACTACGCAGAGCATGAGATGCAGATTAAGCAGAAACAATCCGGCCAGATGCTTGACATCAATGCCGGTGCGTCGCCTGACTCACAGGGTCAAAACGACAGAACCGCAACTCCCGCTGGTCCATCCGAGGGAGGGGGTAATGTTCCACCAACTGAAGGTGGCCCAGGCGGTCCTGGACTTGAGGCCCTAATGAGTGAGCTAGGCAGTTTACCGTGACTTCGCTACCCAGCGTTATGGGTGTCACGGTAGGGTGGGTGCCGGGTATCCGTGCTCGGTGTTTGTTTTTAACGCTGTCTACGCAGCCCAGCGCACGGGCGGCAGCATCATAAAACGGGAGGATTCTAATGACTGAAGAGACAACAAACGTGGAAGACACACCACAAAACACGGAAGGCGGGGCGCAAACCAGTCGAGCGCAGGAACGCATCCAGGAATTGGTAGCGGCGAGAAAGGCTGAAGAGGATGCACGGAGAGAGGCGGATTTTCGGGCCAAGCAGGCTCTTGAGCAAAACGAGCGTTTGCAAAGATTGCTTGAAGAGAGACTTGCCCCAAAAGAAGAAGAGGAAGAGTGGGTAGACCCAGGCGAAAAGGCTTTGAAAGAAAATCAAAAGCTGCGCCAGGAGCTAAACGCTTTTCGTCAACAGCAGGCTGACAAAGAAGGTGTCCAGCGAGTCAATTATGAAATCCAACAGGCGGTCGCAAAGCTGCAGTGGGAAGACCCAGAAAAGGCTAGCGAAATGATGGCGAGGGAATACTTCGCGCATAAGGGGATGGGGATTTCGGATTCTTTTGACGCAAAGGAAACTGCACGTCGCCTGCATGAAGAAGAGAAGTCACGCAAATCTGCGTGGATTGAAGCAAAAAAACAACAAGCGGAAGCGACATCATCTGTTGTTGCAGGAGCCAACTCCAAGCCGGTCTTGGAGCCACAAAGCTCGGCCCCCGCATGGGGAACGGCGGAAAGAAAAGAGTGGGACAGGGCGACTGCATCAGAGATTTTGTCTAAATTCCGTATTTGATGGAGTAAAAAATGGCTATTCAGACTCATGCGGCAGCATCTTCGCTGCTCAAGCGGGTTTACTTTCCAGGTATCCGCGACCAACTTAATAATGAAACCCCTGGGCTTGGAATCCTTGAGCGTGTCGGCAAAGAGCGCTGGAGCGGTTCCGAGGTTCGTGCTGCGTCCCGTATCGGGCGTAATCGCTCGTATCGGCCTACCGGGTCAAGCAACGAGAGTGCGGCGCTTCCTACGGCAGGACGCCAGACCTTCGACAACTACGTCATCAATTGCGTGTTGATGCACGGAACGGGCGGCCTGACCGCTTTTGGTGCCGCTGCTACGCAGGGCTCCGAGTCTGCTTTTGAGCAGATGCTAAAGGCAGAGGTTGATGGCCTTATCGCTGACGCCAAAAAGGATCGGGAGATTGATTTTTACAATCTTCCCACTGGTGTCATTGGGCGAATTGGCAATGTTGGCGGTGGTGCTGGAGCGTTGGTGCTTGAGCAAACGCAGGCCCTCGATGTCACCAAGAGCATGGGCAATCGGTACTTTAGTCCTGGGATGCTGGTTGATATTGTTGATGAGGCTAACAACGCAACTATTCACAACACTGGCGTAAGTGTTGATTCGGTGGACTCGGCAAACCGGACCACCATCGCTGTAAGCGCACTTGCCGGTGCTGCCGCAGCGGGCGACTTTATCGTTCGTTCTGGCACGCTGCCAGCGTCTGCTGGTGGTGCTGCGGAGGCTGCGTTTGCATTCTCTGGCCTGGACTACCTCATTGATGACACCACCACCATGCCTGCTCAGGCCAACATGAAGGGCTATGAGTTGGACATCCTCCAGGGGATCAACCGTGGAACGGCTGCCAACTCTTGGGCAAAGTCGTCGGTGGTAGACCTCAACGGTGCCGACCTGACTCGGACTCACCTGCACAACGCCATCTATCTCATGGAAGAGCGTGGTGCGACGTACCCCGATGTCATCCTCACGCATCGCTCGGTGCAGCTTGCCATTGCTGACCTCATGGTTGGCGACCAACGGTACACTCCACAGGAGTTCCCCGGTGGCTTTAAGGCAGAGGCGCTGGTGTTCAACGGTGGAGACCGAGATGTCCCCATCCTTGTATCCCGTGAGTGCCCGTATGACCGTGCCTACTTCCTCGACTTGGACGCCATCAAGATGTTTGTCTTGCAGGACTTTGAGTTGATTGAGACGGACGGATCGGTACTGCGTCAAAGCGGAACCGGCGACGCTTGGCAGTTCTCCTACCGCATGTTCGGTAACATGGGAACGCTGCAGTCTAATGCTGCTGCCAAGATCGTTCGTATCGGTGGTGCCGATGACACCTTTGGTGCTTCTGGTCGAATTTACGACTTCTAATTAGAGGTCAATTTCCCCCGTCCTTCTGTTGCAGTTGGGCGGGGGGTCCATAAGGAGATAACGTGGGAATCAGGTCGATACCATCAAACAGGAAGATGGCGGTTCAGCCGCCACCAAAAAAGAAGAAGATGCCCAACACGGGTCCATCTGAAACGTATCGCCCTGACCCGTTTATCCTAAAGCAGATCAAAGAGATTGATCCGCACCTAAGCCTCGAGTGGCGTCCCAATGGAAGGATTGAGGGCAGAGAGCCCGGTTGCTGGAGGGTTGTGTTAGAGGGCAAGTCGGGGGCCAGGAAGGGTCTGTTTTTGTGGCCGCCAGGTTACAACATGCAAACAGCCCTGGTTCACCACCTGTCAAACACATGGAAAAGAAAACTGTTCCTTCTTCGTTCGGCACAGGCATCCACATGCCAGGAGGATTACGAGCGGTACATGAAGAGAATGGAAGAAAAGAAACGAGAGCCATTCAAGAAATGGTGGGACAGCGTTGATCACGGGGAGACGTACCGCGCCCTTAAGGCTGAAAAAGAGCAGCCAAAGTGGCGAGGAAACTGGCAGGTTGCAGCCAAGGTGGAGGCATAGGTGGCTACGTTTTTACAGCTTCGACAAAGGGTGAGCAGGAAGCTGGACCAGCCGCTGGTTACGGCGGTCGGCGTTACGGACATACCGGAGGCGGGTGTCTTTTGGACCCGTGACGACATTAAAGAGTGGCTGAACGAGGGCTATCGGCAACTGTATTCGGAGATTGCTGAGATCGAGAACCTGACTCTAATAAAGGAGACAGACGGTACCTACACGGGAAGCAGCAGGAGCGACAGCCTTCACTCTCTCTTGACTATCACCGATGACCCTCTAAAGATTGAAGAGGTTAGGGACGCAACAAATGCTGGGTCAACTGGTGTTGGAACACTTATCCCATACATGCACCATCGTCAGTTTCAGGCGTGGAGAATTGGCATTGAAAACGGGGTCGGCCACAACAATGGGCCATCCAGGGCCTGGTCTTGGTACGGTTACGACCCAATGAGGATTGAGTTATATCCGGTGCCAACCTCATCAGTAACACTGAGGGTCAGGTATATACCCTCTGTCCCAACAGAGATGTCAAGCGATTCGTCAAAACCATCTGCAATACCAACATCACAGCATGATCTCTTGGTTGATTATGCGATTATACGGGCCAGAGAAAAAGAAGAGGGCTCGTCTCTGCCGTCTGCATGGAATGCGTACATGGAGAAGGTGGACAGGTTTAAGGCTTCTGTCAATCAGAGGCAAAAGCAAGAAAGTAGACAGACACATCGAGTAGACTTATCAGAGTACGGCCCATCGGGAGACGGGCGCAGATACTGATTTTCGGGAGGATAGAATGGCGCTTATTTTGGTCAAAGAGTTGAACGGCAAGGGAAACGCTCACGCTGACGGAACACCCGTTGCGAGAGACCGTCAGGGAAAGCCCAGGGAGAGTGGAGAGGCTTTGATCCTGGCCACCGCCAAGGCGTCTGGAATGGTGTTTCACCCATGGGAAATCGTTCAGGTTCCAGGTGGAGAGAGGCAGCAGCAAAGCATTCTCTCTCACATTGCAGAGCACTGGCCAAATAACCCCCCAATCAAGGCGTGGTCCTGGAATGACAAAGAAATGGTCGCAGAGTACATGCGACGACACCCAGACAAGCAGCCCAAGGCAGAGGCCGGTACTGACGAATACTTGCTGCAGATTGCCGAGTTGGTCTCGCAGACCGCAGACCCAGAGTCTACGCCAATAAGGTACATCAAGAACGGACAGGACATTAACTCCGCACGCCCAGCCGTTCGTGACTACAGAAAGAAGAAGACAGCCCCTCAGTCCTCTCCAGCACCGGAGACCGTTGAGGCCAAGAGCGACAACCAGGAGTTTGCCGAGTCCCGCTTTAAAGAGATGTACAACAAGCACATCGAGAACGGAAAAAGCGATAAGCAGGCAACCTTCTACGCCACCAAGGCGTATGACTCTGCCCTGAAAAAGGGCGACAAAGGATGATGGATGGGCCAGCGCAGAACGATTGAGCTTGGAGATGTGACCAGGGGTCTCAATGACTTCCCTGAGTCTGCGCCAAGGGGTTCTGCGTCAGAGGCCCTAAACGTCACCTTTGCACATGGCGGCGTCGCAAGCCGCCGTGGTGTTCGGTACGCATCTGACATACTTGATGCCAAGGACTTGGTGGTCGAAGAGGTTCTCTCGCCAAACAAGGCGGTAAAGGGGTTCTGGAATTACAGGGCCAATGCGGGAAACGAGTATTTTCTGCTTGTCTGGCAATACATAGACGGAATCCGAAAAGGTCAGTGCGTTCTGTCTGTCTTCGATGAGTCTGGAGAAGCCAAGGGTATACGAAGGTTTCAGACCATTGATGGGGTCAACATTACCTGGGACGTGACTCCACAGAGGTGGTCTGGCGTTCACCAGAAAGACGCCGGAAATGATCAAGTTGTTTTTCTGATAGGCGCAGAGCAGGCAACGAACGAGCTTATCGGGGGACCAAGGACTAACCATCTATGGGTCATCAAGGAGGATCCAAAGGTTGTTCCCGCACCAGGGGACACGGCTCTCTCGCTGGAGAGGCTCCTTACCAAGGACAGAAACGATGGCGTAAATGATGTTAATGCGTTTTGGGGAAATGAGAACGCTGACGGCCCGTCCATATCGGATGATACTGGTCCGTATATCCTTGGCCAGGACATCGGCGGGCCAGTCCTGTCTCGTCATGGGGAAAGGGTGGCCTGCAGTGTCTCTTATATGTCGGGGAAGCAGGGCAGCGAAAGCTACACACTAAGGTTTTCAAACCTTGGAGATAGGGCTGGCTGGCCCCTTAATAACTACCAGTTTATCGACGAAAAGAGCCCTGGCCCCATCACCGGCATTGCCGATTGGGAAGGAAGGCTTGTTGTTTTTACAGAAGACAGCATCAGCACCGTGCGGTTTGACTCGCAGGTTCAGGTTCACAAGAACCTTGTCGTCTCTGGCAACGGATGTGTCTCTCACGCCACAGTAAAAAACATATCCCACGGAGGGGCGTCCGCTATAATGTTCCTTGGCTCGGATGGCATTTATGCGTGGTCTGGCGGAGCAACACCGGCCCAGGTCTCTCAACCAATATCAAACAGGATAGCGTCTGCGGAATTTATAAGCGCAAACGGCTTTGCCGCAAACGATATGGACGTGTTTGGTGGGCTTAGTCAGCCGTGGGCGTTCGACTGGCAAGAAAGATGTCAGTATTGGATTGTGTTTTCGGGTGCAGACAATGCCAGTAAGGCTCTTGTTTTTGATTACAAGAGATCGTCCTGGGCCGTTTATGAGCTTGGCGGAAGGCCAGACCTCCTTGGGATGGCGCAGTCGAATAGGCGGGGGTCGAAGCCGTTTATTGCTGTAAGCGGTCCATTTGGTGACGCAAGCAGAATCAGGATTGTTCAGGCAGAGTCCAATGGGTTTGTTGACACGATTGACAACACTGGCGAGGAGAGGGCCTACCACGTTCGCTGGGTAAGTAACCCAATTATATTTGGCGGAAACTTTGCTTACAGGTGGAGGTACTTTAGGCCGACGATGCGTATGGCCGGAGACCGAAACCCGTCTCACACCAGAAGCATTCTGTGGATGTTCGACAATGAGCTTACCGCAGACCAGAAGACATCGCAGATAACCGGGTATCCAGAACACGCTGCTGTGTTTAGGATGGGTGATGCGTTTGGTGCTGCGGTTATGGGCAGCCCTCGTGACTGGACGGCAAGGGTGGACCTTTATGGGGAGGCTTCAAGCTCGGTCAAAAAGGACCCCGTATTTGTCAATAGCGGCCCAAGTCGCACGATCAAGATTGGTTTTGAGACAACAGGGGCCAATCGGCCAATTCACCTCCTTAGTGGAGACCTTGATGTTATCGACAGGGGCACACGAAGATGAGCAGCAGGCCGGTTGGTCACGGGCTTCAGCCTATAACGGCAAAGTCTGGGGACCAGCTTGTTAGGGAGATACAGCAGTTTTCTTCAGATGTTTCTGAGGAGCTAGAGGCGAGGAAGCTATTTGTTAGAAGGGATAGCCAGAGGGCTTATCTGGTGCAGATGGACACCAAGGGCAGGCTGGTCTGGTACTGTCGGCAGTCGGTTGCCGGAAAGACGGTGTGGAGAAAGGTGGCAGAGATTGATAGCGATGGTGATGTTCGCATTCGTGGTACTCTCACGCAGAACGTCGTCTTTGACGTATCAGAGGATCTTTAATGCACATTAAATATACAGACGGAAAAGCGATTGACGGTACAACCGTTTGGGATTCCGCCAGAGAGGACAATCTCCGAAACGACATCTCCAGCGTGATCAATGGAAACATTGACGGAACCAACATTTCTGACGGCGCAATTACGCGCGCAAAGATGGCGTCTGGAAACCAGGACGTTGTTCAGGCGATTACCATTACGATGTCCCAGGATGTGATCTTAACGAACAGGGTTGGCGTGACCGCTGGAACGGGCGCTGAATACTCTGGTGCTGTTACGGCAAAAACAGACGGCACAATCGTGGCCGTTGACTACTCGGCCTTAATCGTTGACACGAGCGGCGTTGTTTTCAAGGTCAATGTTGCGGGCTCCGATGTGGCGGCAACCGCCGCAACAATGTCTACTTCAGTGAGCGCCCAGACCGCAGAGGTGGACGGGTTGTCCGTTTCTGTGTCGGACGGAAACCCCATTAAGATTTCGTTTGCAGGATCGGGAGGAACCACGAACGTGGTGGACCCAATCGCTGTGGTTTACCTCAAGCGAAGACTGGCATAGGAGAGACTTATGTGGCCCTTTAGTAGCGGAAGATCGGCGTCCAGGCAAAGGCGGCGAGACCTGGACCGAAGCAGGCGAGAGCGCAGGCAGGAGGCGTCAGCAAGGGCGGACAGGAGGCGGGCAGAGATGAGCCAGCAGCCTGGTTACATCAGCCCAGAGCAACGAAGGCTCAGGGAGCATCGGTTCCAGCAGATGTTCAACCGACTTAGTGAGCACCCTGGCGCAGACCCGTATTCGCCAAAAGACGTTACAGAGTCGGCGTATTACAAAGATGCCATGAACCGATACAACCAGCAGATGCGGGGCAGAAACCAGGCCCAGCTTCAGCAGATGGGCTCAAGCATTCATGGTGGCCAGTCTCGTGCTCTCCAGCAGTACCAGGACGCCGCAAGGGTTCGTGACGAGCAGGCGATACAAGCCGCCGCTGGGCAGCAGGTTCGTGCGGACAGGGCGCAGGCTCTTCAGGAGTTTCAGGGTCAGTACGACAGAATGCTGCAGACCATGGGGTTCACAGAGGGCGTCAACGACAAGCAGTTCCAAAAGGAGTTCCAGACATGGATGGCCCAGCAGGGTATTGACCGTCAAGAGTCTGAGGACATCATGAGCATAATTGGCGCTGGTCTTGGTCTTGCCGGAACGGTTGGGAGCGCCTACCTTCTCGGTCCCGCCGCCGCTGCCGCCCCCATTGCTGCCGCAGCCGCCGCCCTTTCTGGCGGGGGGGAGGGGTAATGGCTAGGGCTGGAGACCTTTTGTTTGGCCCGCTTCTTCAGGCGGCAAGAAGTCATGCGTCTGGAATGGCGAGAGAGCGCCAGGTTGCTGAAAACAGGCGGCGATATGAGGAGGGCCTGAGAAGGCAGCAGGAGCAGTTTGATTATAGAAAGCTCCAGGACCTCAAGCGCGAGAGGGATACCGTTGAGTCCCAGGTATACGGCCTGTCCGATCTGGAGCTAGATGGCCCGCTGGGTAGGTCGCTGGCCGACAGGCTAGACTCTCTGAACAAGAAAATTGGTGACAGGCGAGACCTTCCAGAGGTTGAGGCTTTTGCTCCAAGGGCCGTGGACAAGGGCAGACATGAATCCGCCGTGGGTGCCCTTGATAAGTTTTTGCAGCAGCGAAAAAGGGCGGACGAGCCCATGATGGGGCCGCCTTCTGGTCTGGCGCAGCACTGGACAGAACGCTTAAGGGTGCCGGACGCTGTTGCCGAGGGGGGAGAAGAGGCGGCTAGGCTTGCGATACGGCAGCAGCAGGCGATTGATACACTCAGGATGCCCCACATCAGAAGGAGGCTTGCCAGCATAGAAGAGCAGTCAAGGCAAAGGAAGGCAAAGGAGGCCCTTGCCGAGTCTCAGAAAAAAGGGGCGGCCCTGGTTGAGGGGGCGCTGAGGAAACGCGTCGACCGGGAGAGGGGTCTTTACGAAGAGGCGCTCAGGGCTTCCGAAGAGGAGGCTGCCGAGAGGACCTCCAGGAGACGGTTTCTGGCGGGACCAAGAAGGTCGGCTGATAGATTTGTTGCCGGAGTGACCGAGGGGAAGGCGGCGGTCAGGAAAAGGAAAGAGTTTAACGAGGTTAGGGACACCCTAACTAAGGGTCTGATGAATTATGGGGCAGATGGCGAGGCAATGATTGTTGCCCTGCATAAGTATGAAAAAGAAGAGATGACCCTCAAAGACCTGAGGGATCACTGGAAAAGAGCCATCGCAGAGGTTGACACAAAAAACCAGAAGGAGATGGACCGACAGTTCAAGCTCTACATGAGGAAACTAAGGGCCGCCAACAGGTATAAGAAAAGCGGTACGGGGAGAGTAAAGGGCAAGATTTCAGAAAAAGAATGGTCCAGGGGGCTCCTCGCCGTGGCAGAAAATCGCCCCAATGCGATGGAAGACCAGATGGAGAACCTGACTCACTTCATCCCGCAGGCCCGCAAATGGGAAGAGGATAGAAAGAAAAACTACATCAAGAACGTATCCGATGCTTTTATGGCGGGACACCGGGCGAAATCAAAAGAAGATGCCATCAGAATTGGGAGGGCGCTACTCAACAAAGAGATAGCCCGCACAACCTCGTTGCTGGCCGCCAAGGGACCGGGAAGGCTTCGTGGCAAAGAGAGAAAGGCCGTCGAGGAAGAGCGCGGCGGGTATGTGAAATCGAGGGGGTTGTTTCTTGCCAGCGTCTCAGACCCAGACTTCCTCGTGCCCACAATCCCAGGGGAAGCGCCGGCAGCCCCAAGCCCGGTTGGGCCAAAGAGCGACCTCTCCGGCGCTACACCTGAAGAGCTAGGCGCTTTGCAGTCGCTGCCAAGGACAACCACACCAGCGCCGGTCAGGCAAGCTCCAGCCCAACTAGCCCCACCAGCGCCTGTGGCGGCAAAACCTAAAGCGGCAGCCGACCGGATAGGCCGCATCCGACCGGAAGGGCTATCAATGAGGGGCATGTCTTTGGTTCAGGACGCCATACAAGGCGCGGGTGGCGGGGCGGTCTCAAGAAGAAAAAGAAACATGGCAAAGACTCTTGTCGGGCTAGCCACAAGAGACGATAGAGAAATAAACGAAGATACCGTTGTTCGCCACTACGAACAGTGGGGGCTTGACTCGGCGCTGCTGACCCAGGAGGTGGACAAGACAGGAAGGCCGACCGGAAGGAGGACCGTGGGCAGGATCGCTGAGGCCGCCAACAGCCTTAGGGGAATGATAAAAAAACTAAAAGCCATCGAAGAGAAGGACCGAAACGCGAAGATAAAAATGACGAATGGCAAACCGATAGAGGTGTGGAGAGTCTTAAAGTTTATTGAGTCTGGTGACGAGGTAAAGGTGCTGAAGGCCCTACAAAGCATTAGTGTTGGGAGATAGCTGATCAGTGGATGAGATTATCGACATTGATGACCTCTTTGAGGACGCCGAGGTTGACCCTCCAGCGCCCGAAGAGCCTGAGGCACCCATGCCCGTTCAGGCCATCACCGATCAGGCCGTCGAGTATGCGCCCGAAGAGCCCGTCGATATGCCCGTGGCCACCGAAGAGGCCCCACCTGTTATGGTGGCAGATATTGACGACCTGTTTACTGAAGAAGAGATTGAAGAAGAGCGTATCTTTGAGGCCCAAGACAGGCGCGACATACAACAGGCAGGAACAGAGGGTCTAATTTACGACAAGTCTGTTGCCCGTTTTGAAGACGACGTGCCGGCCCTTGCGGAGTACGACAAAGAAGCACAGAGGACTATAAGCGAGCTATCCTGGAGAGGGATGCCTGGTGCTCTTTCTAAAGAGGATGCCATGGACATCAACCCCCACTTGCCGATCGAGTGGGTCCAGACCCTTCCGACAAACAAGCAGATAGAAGAAGCCGCCAGTCTTGCCGCTGGGCCTGAAGAGCAGACCTTTTATCCACCAGGCGGGGAGACGGTCAGAGACCCCACGGTGTTGTCTACCGTTTTTGATGTCCTTGAAACCCCGCAGAGAGCCTTTCTGTCACCGCTCTTTGCCGCCTACTCCGAGGATGGAGAGTCCGGCTTCCTGGAGAAGTGGGGTGACGAGCTATCAAAGGCTTTCTCTTTGCCCAGCCACCAAAGGGGACAAACGGCCCATGACGCAATGTGGCTGTATAAGCAAATATCCGAAGACCTTGGCTTCAAGCCGGGAGGATGGGGGAACACGGTTGGGTCTATCGCCTTTTCGATAGCAACAGACCCCCTGTCCTATCTTGGTGTAGGGGCGGCCAAAAAGGCGGCGTCAAGCATAGCGTCTAGGCAGGTTGGAAACCTGGCAAAAGAGGCTCTTGATGCGGGTAGCGCCGTTCCAACAGAACACCTTTACAGGCTTGTTTCTAAAAACCTTAGAAAAGCCAACGTAACCGGAGACCTGAACGCAGAACAAACGTCGTCTGCGATACGCCAGATAACAAAAGAAATCATCGAGAGCGGCCCCCTTGAAAAGCAAACGCTAGAGGCTGCAAAGCCAAAGATCAGAAAGTTTCTGGAAACAAACCTTGGGGCGGATACCGCCAAAGAGTTTGATGAGATAGCCCCGTTCCTTGGCAAAGAAGGGGTTGTTGCGGGCCTGCCATTTATGGCGAAAAAGGAGATCGTAACAGCGCAGTCCTTGAGCAAGGCTCTTGCGCCAGCGAAGCTCCTCATTTCCAAGGCTGGAGAAAAGCCAGCAAAGGCGATCAACAGCGTTTTGTCCCTTGTAAACCCAAGGGTGGCCATCGGTCTCAACAAGTCTATCAACGGAAACCTCGACTTTTACCAGCAGTCTCGACACATAGAGATCGCTGCAGAGGCGGCAAAGCGTGAGGCGGAAGATGTTATTGGGGAGTTTGCCGAGGTTGGCGTGGCCAAGGCAGAAGAGGGGCAAAGGCTTCTGGCCCTCGATCCAGAGAAGGCACTAAAAGAGGCGACCAAGGGAGAGGGCGTAAGCAACCAGGCAAGGACCTGGGCCACCATATCCCTGAACACGCCATACAGGCAGGCTACGCAGCGAATAAGCGCAGTTAGCGACGGGGGCATTGTTCCAAATGACCTTATTGCGGGCCTTCCAGACGACTCCCTTAGGATACTAGAGAAAGCATACGCAGAAGGAGTCATCGGGCTGGCTGGCGGGGTGGACAAGCAAGACATTATTAACGGGATGAGAAAAAGGTTTGTTGTCGATGGCGAGTCAACGCTTAACGGGCTTGATGTTGATGATGTGTTTTCCGTTCTGGCCAAGGCAAGCGGGTCCCTGACCAAGGACGCAGATGTTTACACGAAGCTGCAGAAGGCCACCGGAGAAAAGGTGGCTGGAATCCTGAGCTTTCACAAGTCAATGGTTGATGAGTTTCTCGAGGTCGAGAACAAGTACATTGCCAATGCCGCAAAAAGAGCGGGAAACGAAAGGGTCCAGGAGCTAATGGCTCGTGGGGTGAAGGACGCCAACGCCTTAAAGAAAGGCCGCAAGTCGGCAGAGGACAAGGTCCTCGCAAAGCAGACCGAAGAGGTTCAAAACTACTTCTACCATTTCGTTCAAAACCTGGACGAAGTCAGGGTCAAGCAGTTGTTTGAAGAGGTTAGGCCGGGGTCAGCAAAGGCCCATAGAAGGATCCTGGACGTTGGCAAAAAGGTTGAGCTTGGCCTTAACCCAGCAGACGACATCCTGGTCTCCCTTGCGGCGCGCACATACGCACACATAAAAACCACAGCAAACAGAAAGTTAGACGAATTGCTGTTTAGGGACCCGCACCACAGGTGGTCCGTTCCGACAAAGGGCAAAAGAAAGTCGGACTTTTCCCCGGCAGAGTGGTCAGTGCTGTCCCACCCGGTTACAGGCAAAGAATACTTTGTGAGAAAAGATGTTCACGAAGCCTACAAAAGGATGCGGGAATTCAACGCACCAGGCCGCATCGAGAAAATGCTTGGGTACTATGACAGCCTCCTTGGCAGGTGGAAGGGGTACGCCACACACGGAAGGCCACTCTTCTACAACCTAAGAAACATGGTGGACGACGGCTTTAGGATGTTTATGGGCGGGTTTGGGTTTGACACAAAAATCATGGGTGAGGCGTACAGTGTCGGCCAGATAGGAAAGCTAAAAACAAAGGTAAAAACAAAACCCTTTAGACTGCGGGTCAAGGGTCCAGACAGGAGCAGGTGGCACGCCTTTGTAAAAAGAAACGCCGATGACATCGAGGCTTCATACGAAAGCGAACTCAAAACCCTTTCTGATAAAAGGATTCACAAGCACAAGGACAAAGAGGCAACGGCGAGCCTTGGTGAATTGTACGACGCCGCCTCGGAGCTAGGGGTTATCGACAAGGGCTACGTTTCTGCAGACCTTGCGGGCGACCTTCCAAAATTCCTGGACAAGGGAAAAGTCTTTGATAAGTCGGAGATGGCCGCCAAGACCATAAACCCGATGTCGAAAAAGCACGCGCTTCTTGGTCCACAGGGGTACTACCTTACGGGCACGGGAAACATTGCCAGGAGCGCAGAGAACCTAAGGCGTCTTGCGCTGTTTGTTGATGGGTGGAAGCGGGGCATGACCTTTGCGGAGTCTGCCCAGAATGTACGAAAGTGGCTTTTTGATTACTCAGAGCTAACCGATGTTGAAAGAAAGCTGTTTCGCCGTGTCATGCCTTTCTACACCTTCATGAGAAAAAACATCCCGTCTCAGATCGAGGCAATGACCAAGAAGCCGGGTTCTTATCTTGCCGTAAAGAAGGGCAAGCAAGGGATTGAGGACAAAGCGGAGCAGGACTACGGGCCGGTCGGCGTGGTTAGGGATTACATGGATGACCTTGGTGCCATCCGTCTTCCGGTGAAATCAAAAAGAAACAGCCCCGTATTCTGGAGCCCTGGTCTCTCTATGACAGACCTCAACACCGCAGGCGTCTTGTTTCCAAACATGAAGATGGGCCAGGACGAGCTTTGGGATCGGTTCACCCCGGTAATAAGCCTGTCTGACATTGTCGTTAAAAAGAAAGACCCACGAACAGGGCTGTCCATGAGGGGAAAGTACATGGAGGCCGACCCGTGGGTTACATGGATTGCCAAGCAGGCCGGTGTCCCGGTGAAAAAGAGAACAAATTACGCCACTGGCGAAACCTATGAGGTTGTTCCGTCGTGGATGGTCCGCGCATCAAGAAAAATGTTTCCCCACTTTATAGCCTTTGGCCGCGCCTTTGGTGTATCAGATAGGATAGACCCCTTTGAGAGTGAGCAGGCTGGTTATAGGATGGCAAAGGAGCTTACGGGGCAGAGCCTTTTGGTCAACAACCCAATAAAGGCAGAGATTCAACTGCTTAGGCAGGCGAAGAAGCTGGGGCTGGCAGAGGCGGCTGCTATGAGAGAGGACGAGATAGACAAGATAACGGAGTAAGAAATGAAAAAGGTCTTTCCACTGCTAGTGCTTCTTGCTGCCAGTGTATCGCTTGCAGCTAGCAACACAACGAACCAAAAAGTAATCCCGCAGCCACCCACCACACTAAGCTGTGTAACGGGAGGCACCGCCGAGTATTCCCCAGGCGCAGAGGTTGTCCGCTACGACATCTGGAATTCTCAGACAAACAGCGACGTGTGCGTTTGCTTCTGTGGCGCATCGGGCTGTGGCGGCGCATGTGACTCTGGAACAAAGTCAAACTGCTCGTTCATCCTTGGGACATATGCTGGGTCAGGAACGCCAGATGTGTGGACCGTGAGCGCAACGCTTGATGCGGACACCGCCATTTCAAACTCGTCTACCTCTACAAAGGCGGCGTTTCGGTGTGACGGCGTTAGCCAAAACTCGACTATCGTGATCACAGAATGGCATAGGATTCGATGATGAGATATTGGATTGTATCATCTTTGCTTGGGCTTCTTTCTGTTGCCTACGCAAGCGACTTCAAGCTGCGGGCGCCGATGCTGTTTTTTGCTGACGACAGGGAGCTAAAGTTTGGCAACACCGAAGGAACACCGGACGCTAAAATCCTATGGGAAACGGCTGACGCTGATAATGGGTACCTGAATCTTGTCGTCCCTGGAGGTGATAACCAGTGCGTTATTATTGACGAAGACGGCGCAACGGACAGGGCTACAGCTTGTGGTGATCCTACGCTTATTGTTTGTAGCGACAACGCAAGCGATGTTGATGAGTGTTTGCAGTTTTCTCATGACGGCGACAGGGGCGTTATGGGCACCCTGGACGGATCTCAGGTTCTAATGAAAACGAATGGGATGTTTGTTGACAACTTCGCTTCAGGGGACGCAAACATTTTCGTTGCTGGATCAGCCTCCTCTTATGGCCTTCTCGGCTTTCGTCAGGGTAGCCTAAGCGAAAGGGCAATGAGCATCACGGCAGACTATGGGGACGACCAGGGCTCCATAAAGCTAGACACGGAAGTTGGGAACCATTTGGCCATTACGATAATGGACGCCAACAATGCGGACATTGATTACGACCACGGAACACAGACGCACCCAACGCTTTTTATTCACTCTCACACGAAGGCGGCAATCACCGCGGACGAGGCGTCGGCCGGGGAGACCGCATCTGACGATGAATGGATAGGCTTTACACACAACGAGAACAGCGGCGTAATCAGCACCGGAAAAGGTTCTATATCTTTTGACTCGGAAGCCTACACCGGACCCGCTGCTGCCTGGAGCACCAACGGCAACGCAAGCGTTAGCACTACGGAGCAAGACGGGTATGTGAAAACCGTTATAACGGCCGACCTGGCAACGGCGTCGGGGCAGATTCACGGACAGTCTAATGTTGGTGCTGTTTTGGGTAGAGACGCCGCTGAGGCAGCGTACCTAACAAGGATTGTGGCCGCTGAAACCGGAAGAATTTACAGGGCTGAAGCGATAGCTAGCGAAGCCCCTGCTGGTCACGAGGAAAAACTTGAGTTTGCGGCCATCAATACAGCGGGCCTAAAGACGGGCTGCATAAAAGACGGAACGGGCACAGACACTGGTGGTGCTGCCTGTGTTGGGGGGAGCCTTACGGTTGTGACTCTAGCCAAGTCGCAGGGCCACAGCGGCGCCTCCGATTGGGCAATAAGGGAGCGCGAGTACGAGCCATCCATGGGAACGCTGGCCGACACGGACGGGTACTACGTTTACCTTGTCACGCAGGCCGCTCACGGAAGTGACACGAACTACACTGCGGGCAAGCTGACCCTAATTCTCCATGGGGTTAAGTAGACATGGACAGAAGAACACTTGTTTTCTCTGGCGGCGCCATCATGGTTGTGGTTGGCCTTTTTGCCCAAGACCCCGACACGGGAGAGATTCAAGACCCTGTCACGGGCGAGGCGATCACGGGCCTCAACACTGTTACGATTGAGGGAAGATACGCAACAATAGACGGAGTCAAATACAGAACAGAATGGGACCCGTCTTCAGCAGAGACCACAGAAGAAGAGGGCGTTGTTAGGGTTCCAAGAATGGCCGGGAACTACATTGTCTACACCAAGGACTATGAGCTTCAGGAAATTTCAAACGGGTTTGACAGCGCACAAAAGTATCTAGCTGCCACCGGAAAAGTTGGCGTTAAAAACCAGTTTTACATTGACCTAAAAGCAAGGCTAGACAGCTTGTCCGTCACTCTTCCAAGCCCTAGCAGCGGGGAATAATAGATGAGGCTCACCAGAAACCTATCTCAGGGCGAGGTTATTCGTGGCTCAGGCTACAACTCCTGGGAAGAAGTGCCCGGTGAGCAGCGGCAAAGCATTTCCGAGACGGCGGAAGAAATCTTCCAGCCCATTCGTGAGGCCATGGGCAAGCCGGTGTTTGTTTTGGCTGGCGGTGGAATTCGCTCTCATGAAATGAACGACAGGGTTGGCGGGGCAAAGAGGTCTCAGCACTTGCTCGGAACCGCACTAGACCTTCGCTGTACTGACCCTGGTGATACGGTAAAGCTCTATGACCTTATTATCGAAATGCAATCCGATGGTCGTCTCCCTCATGGCGGTGCTGCTCTTTACCTTACAAAGTCTGATCGCCCTCGCTTTGTGCATGTTGATCGTCGTGGTCGAAAAGCACGTTGGAACACAGGAGCCAGAAGCAGGGCCGACTGGTGATAGATGACTGGCTTCCCCTTGTTCCAGCAGCAAGCATTGTCCTTGCTCTTGGGGTAGCGTGGGGGGCTCAGGAGCGCACAGAGGTAGTCGTGGCCCTCCAGAGACAAAGGGCAGACATAGACCGGCATGGAAAGGAAGTAGAAAGGCTGGACACCCAGGGCAGGGAGTCCCTGGACGCCATGTTTGAGGCTGCGGAGCACTGCGAGTCCCTTTGGGAAAAGCATAAGCTACGATGTGTTTACGACATGGTTCACAGCCCAGGCAGTCAATGGCTGAGAGATAGGGTAGCTGTTGAGTGCCCTCGCTGCACTCTCGTTACGAGGTTCGCCAATGCCGACTGAGTTGTTTCAAATTCTTACCGAAGCTGGGCCTCTTGCCGCAATGGCAGGGTACTTGGCTTGGCGTGACTGGAAGCACAGTCAACGGCATGATGCCATGGTTGAACGCTTTCAGGAGCAGATAGATAGGCTAGAGCAAAAGAGAAACCTGGAAGAGGAGCAGATCAGAGACCGCTACGATGCCGTCGTCTCCAAATATGACGAAGAAAGGAAACTTCTGCTAGAAAGCATTGTCTCCAAAATAGAGACCGGGCTGGGAGAGATGAGGCAGCACTATGCTAGACTGGACGCAGAGCGTGCTGCTAGAGCGGCCGTTAAAGGCGGTGATTGATATGGCCAACATCACAGCGGGACACGTCACCTCGGCCCTGGCCGGTCTAACCCTCGCATCGTTCGCCCTTATTGGCAGCGGACATGTTGCTGGTCAGGCAGACCTAAAAGAGGTTGAGGTTATGGCCATTGACACCCGGTCGCAGGTTCACAAGCTGCAAACAGAGCAGGCTGTGATGGGGAACGACATCGACTACATCAAGAAGGCGTCTGATGAGCAGAACGTCAAGCTGAACAAGATCATTGAGACCTTGGGTGAAATGCAAAAGCCCAAGAAAAGGAGAAGAAGATGATGGACTCGCTCAAAGCGGCTCTCGGTTCCAAGAAGTTTCTAGCCACCGTCATTGGTGCCGTCACTGTGGCGATCGGCTCCGCTGTCGGCCTTTCCGAAGAGCAGAGCATGAAGATTGCTGGCATGATCATGGCCTATCTTGTCAGCCAGGGTATTGCCGATGCCGGCAAGGAAAAGGAAAAGCTCAAAGCAGACCTTGAGGGAAAGACCAAGGCAGAAAAGGCTGCAGCCCTAGAGGATGCCCTGTGAGACACCAGGCCGTAATTGGGGCAGCGTGCCTTGTTTTCTCTATCTTTTGTGTTGGTGCGTGCAGTGTTGCTTATGCCCAGGACCTGAGCGCAGGGCCTGTTGTTAGCGAGTGCAACGAATACTCAAGCGGTGCGCCAGATGCGTGCGTTTGCCTCTCGGAAGACAGGGTCCTGGACGCTGCCGCAGAGCTAAAGGTTTGCCGAAACAAGCCTGTCATATCCTTTGATCAAATGACGTGGCTCGAGCGCGCTCTCTGGGTTGCCGTTGCGGCCGCAGGAGTTGTACTGCTTTAGCTAGACTTCTTTCTGTCTGTCCAGCACCTCATGCAGATGACCTCGTCGCCTGCAAAGCTGCCCGCCATCAGAATGATTTCAAGCGATCTGTCACACACGGGACAGGTCTGCCTTTTCATGGGCGCTGGCTTCTTGTGCTTAACCTTTTTTCGTTTTGCCATGGTCTTCTGTCGCCTTCCATCTAGTGCCGCTGCCTGCTGCGGTTCTCTTTACGCGGCCAGTCGTCTCGAGGTGGCGTAGAGCCCTTTGCACCCTTGTTAGGTCTGCTCGTTCACGCTTTGACCCCACCCCGGGACGAATCCACCCAAGATCAACGGCAATCGACCTGACCGTCCTGCCGGAGCCACGAATCTCTACAGGCAAAACCTGGACGACAGAGCGTGCGTCGTTCTCAATCCTTTGCTTATCAACACCCATCTCTGCCGCCCCCTTTGCTACCCGTCCTTTCTGCCGCCAATAAAGTGAACACGATGTGCCACAACTTCAGTGACCGTGCGCTTGTTTCCCTCGTTATCTTCCCAGCTACGGGTTTGGATGCGTCCCTCGACGGCGGCCTCCGATCCCTTTCGTAAAAAATCCACAGTGTTTTTGGCCGTTGCACCAAAGCACACAACGCGGTGCCAGTCTGCAACCGTTACCCAATCGCCCTCTCCACGCCTCTCTCTGCGGTTTGTTGCAAGAGAAAAGCGAGCCATCTCTGCGCCGCCGCTGGTTTCGTTAAAGTCAGGGTCCGCACCAAGCCTACCCACAAGTGTCACTACATTCATTTTTCTCTCCCGGTGTCGCTCTTGTTTTTTCGTGTAATCTGATTGCTGCCGCCACTAGAACGGAATGTCATCAAGCCACTCTGGTGGCTCTTCAGACTTCTTCTTCGCTGGTGTTGCCACCGGGCTACCAGAAGCCTTTTGGGCGTCCCTCTTCGGTGGTGGGCTTTTGGTTTTTGATGACTTTGCTGGCGACCCCTTCTTGCTGGACGTGTACTTGTTGTCCACCTGCTCGCCCATGTAGACGCTGGCGCAGCAGCCAAGAAACGAAAGGCCCTTGGTGATGGCGTCAGTCAGGCTTTTCTTTGGTGCCTCTTCGTCTGCAAAATCACCGTACTTGTTCTTGCCAAACATGGTGGTGCAGCCAACGGACTCAAACGATCCCTCCTCTCCGCAATACTTGTACCAGAGCCTGATTCTAATCCAGTGTATGCCTCCCTCCACCTTCTCCTCTATGATGTTCCAGCCCCAATAGATACCAACGGGGCCAAGCTGTTCTGTGGCCCGCCGGATTCGATACATGGGGTCAATGGCGGTACCGCGAAACCCGCCTCCCCGCTGGAAGTCTTTGCAGTATTTTTTGTCCACACCCTGCAGCGCAGACCAAAGCTCTAGGCTGTCGTAGCTATCCTTCATTTGATCCTCACATGGTCACTCTCGACCAGGGTTGCACCTGGCACGCTCTTACCATCCAAAAGGTCCCTTTTGATAGACGCCTTAGACGCCTTGACTGTGACCGTCATGTACTCCTGGGGCAACGCATCACTGTCAATAATTGAAACCGATGGGGAGGACGCCTGCCTGGTCACGGTAAACGTCCCGGCCTCAACTCTCTTAACGTCAAGGCTACGCATCATCTCGAGCAGTCGGCCCTGCATCTTATCCTTTGCGCGGGCCATGGCCTTTCTCTTCTCCGCAATCCTGACCTCTTCCTCCCTGAACGCATCGATGGTCAGGGATAATTCACGCATCAGCGCCGCATAGTTTGATACCTTTTCGGGCAGAAGGTTGCCCAGGTACTGGTCAAGCTGCTCGTTGATGTCCTGCTCGTTGATTTCCCACCCGCTTTCGTCGTCAAGCATCTCTTTCAACGCAAGGATGCTTTCTGTGATGTCATACAGTGATAAACTCATACCTTTGTTTCTCCTTCCTAGAGGTAGACCTCTCCGTGAGCATCCTCATCCGTGATATCCCACGGCCTTTCTGGCCACTTGTCTTCACGAACAGGGTAGGGCTCGAGGGCGTCTAGCTCTTCCTGGGTTGGGGGCCACTCCATTTTTTGATCGTTGCTGCTCATCTTCTTTCTACATCCTCCACTGAATCAAGGGCTGGCTCCAGCTTTTCCAGCATGTGATCTACGCCACGCCTGACAACCTCTGTCACGGACATGCCAAGCACACGATGGATTCTTTGCAGCCTATCCCACTGCCCTTCGTAAAAATAAATGGTCATGGGATGGTCTACATCCCGCAGTCTCTTTCTTTCCATACTCTTACCTCCAGGCAGAGATGTAGCATTACTGTTCAACACACGTCAACACCTTTTTTGCTGGTGTTAGATTGGCTGTCGCCTTTTGTTCATGTTATTGTGCCGCCATGAGCACTGTAATCGTAACCCAGAACACGTACGCCTATCAGACGATGGCGCAGGACGAGGACCTTGGGACCGCTGGTGGCACCACCGCAACCAAGTCACTAGTGGTGGCGGGCGCTCAGAGCGTAAAGGTTGTCGAGGTTGACAACACAGCGAACACAAGTGCTGCGAGCTATGTGAAAGTGTTCAACGCGGCGACAACTGGCGCAGTCACTCTTGGCTCTACTGCCCCGACCGCGATTCTTTACGCCCCCATGGGCGAGAAGGTCTGCTACACGGTTCCGGCGGGCATGGCTTTTTCTGCCGGAGTTGTTTGGACCTGCGTAACCACTCCTGGCACAGCGGGAACAGCACCACCGGGCAGCAAGGTGGTTGCCCGCCTATTTTATGGGTAGAAAATGGCTTCTAGTACAAAGAATGACCCCGGAATAAGCACAACGGTTTACATAAACTCAAGCCTAGCTAGTGCGTCGCAGGCGATCACACCCGGCACCAACACTGTTGTCTATGGGCTGAAGATAACGAACGCAACGGGCTCTGATGGCTGGGTCAAGCTGTATAACTCTGCCACAACAGTCACGGCAGGAACGACAGCGCCAGACATCACAATTCCGGTTGCCAACGGCTGGTCTGATGACCCTGTTTTTATCACAACCGGCGGGGTCACTCTTGCAGACGGTCTTGCTTTAAGGGTTTCTGACAGTGGTGGAGGAACGGCAGGCACGGGCTCTCTCACAATGAACACGACGGTAGTTTACTCCAGCTAGTACCAGCCGCCCTTTGCCTCCTCCTCAAACCGACAGTGCTTTCCGATGAGCACCATATCCACATGGCCTAGCTCTCCGTTTCTGTTCTTCTCAACGTAGATCGTAGCCTTGGGTTTCTCTTTGCCGTCAGGCCGGTGAATCATAAGAACCCCGTCCGCATCCTGCTCGATGGTTCCAGAGCCACGAAGATCATCCAGCCTTGGCCTCCTGCCAGCCTTTGTGCCGTCCCTTGATAGCTGTGCCAGGGCAACGACAACACAGTCAAACTCGACAGCCATGCGCTTGAATGCTGCAGACTTCCACGCTGTTTCCTGCTCAATGTTGGGTGCCTTCTGGTCAACCATGGCCAACTGCAGGTAATCAATGACCACAAGGTCTACCCCGCCATGCTTTTTGATGTACTCTTTTGTGCGGTTGTAGATTTGAGAGACTGTCCTGCATCCGGGGTCGGCTATCTCCAGGGCCATGCCGTGCAACTCGTTAGCCTTTGCGACCATCCGGCTCATGTTCTTTGTGACGATGTTCTTGTCTGCCCTGCGAAGCTCGTGAAGCGGAACAGAGCACAGGCTTGCCAGCATCCGGTAAGCAACCATCGCCTTGCTCATCTCGAGAGAAAAGAAAAGGGTGTTGTGGCCATCGCTGGCTGCGCCTGTCGCCAGGTTCATACCCATCACGGACTTGCCCTCGGACGGCCTGCCTCCGACAACCCATAAATCACCGGCCCGCATTCCGTTGACGTAGTAATTCATCATCTTCCAGGGCGTCTGAACCCCCGTGTCAACTATGCCTGTCTCCATGGCGTCGCTAAGATTTTTCAGCACATCGAATATGTCCTTGGATGCGCTGTCATCAACCTCAAGCTCTGGCTCGGTGTTGTCCATGGCGTCAGCGTAAGATCGTGCTTGGTCAAGCAGTGAAAGGATTTGCTCGTTGCTTCCGTCTCGCTTGCTCAACTCGTAGGCCCTGATCAGAAACTGTTGGGCCTTCCTCTTGTCGCTCTTGACCTTCACCCGGTCGATGTATTGTTTCGCATAGGCAGCGGGAAGCGCCGTCTCTTCCAGGCGGATGAGATATTTGATGCCTCCCGTGCCCCCCAATACGCCTGCCGCATCCATGCGCTCCGATACCTCGGTGGACATGCTCCCGTCGCACACGTCGCCACCCAGGGCCTCGACGATGGCCTCGAACACCTGCTGATGCCTCTCTCCCATGAAGCTATCAACGTCCAGGGCCGATGCAGCCCTCTCTGCGGCGCTAACACTGCAGAGGCACATGGCCAGGAGGTTCTGCTCGTCCTCTAGCGCATCTCCACCACGGAGCATAGCCACGTTTGAGAAGTCGATCGGGTGTTGCTCATGCTCTTCCAACAATTCCTTTATCTGCTCCATCTTCTAGCCCTTTGTTTCGTACCTTTGTCTCTCGCTCTCGATCCTTTCCTCGTTACTGAAGTATTTGTCCGCAAGCTCCTTTGCCCTGCTTTCCGTCAGCACATCTCGGTATTCGCTCTGATGCGATGGACACCACCTGCCCTTGGTGCATCCGCTTTCGCATAGCTCTCGCCTGTCTTTGATCTCCTTCACCAATTCCGGGTCAAACATCTTGGCGTTAGCCATGGCCTTTCGGTCAAATCTTTTTTTCAACTCCTTTCGAATTGCTGCCAGCGGATGGTCTGCCCAGCTAACATCAATGCCCTCGCAGAGCCCAATGATCCCCTCAACGTCATTCGAATAGCTTCGAAGAATCGGTATCACATGCTTCCTGGTGTCCAACTGCTTGCCACACAGATTCTCCAAGACGGCCTGGAGGTTCTGAACCCTAGCCTGCCACTCGTTCAACGGCTTGCCGTTCTTTGTTGACCTGTCCACACTTCCCTGCTCCATGACATGCATCGACATCGGCGCTTCTGGGGGTGTGGATGATGGGGTGGGGGTTAAAGGGGGGTTAAAG
>TARA_R100001594_G_scaffold123799_1_pt1 | contig 40128 bp, 50 predicted proteins | sample TARA_R100001594 | Tara Oceans TARA_R100001594 (sample SAMEA2622752) | marine metagenome | biome: marine biome (ENVO:00000447); feature: marine epipelagic mixed layer (ENVO:xxxxxxxxx); material: "saline water (ENVO:00002010), including plankton (ENVO:xxxxxxxx)" | depth 150 m | reverse complement strand
CTGATAACCAGAAACATGAGTATGTCCGCAAGTAAGAATATGGTCAGACCAACCAGTTTGAGCGGCACGAGCAACGCCGTGAGCAGTGTTCCATATAGAATTACCTTTAAAAGTGTGCCTCGCATTTATCCTTATCTCCTTTCCATTAGGGAATTTGAGATTCATCCTCGCTCCCCATCTTTCATATAAACCTTTATGGTCTCTCATGATAAATTCTAAAGGGTCTCCATCACCACTCCATACATCATGATTACCAGCAACTAGATATAACCAGTTTACTCTATTAACAAAATATTCAGACAATCTCCATGACTCTTTTGCTGAAGTAGACTGTTGACCATATAATGTAGCAAGTCTACCAATCCAGTTATTTTGAATGTCTCCAAGATTCCCACAATACATTCCCTCTGTATCATTCAATGCATCCATATACATAATGATTTGCGATAAGTCAGTTCCATCATCATCAACGTGAGGGTCTCCAAAGTGAGCAATCCCTATTGGACCATCTATTTTGATGTTAATATCTACAAGTGTTCTAGATTCTTTTGATTTTTTCTTTTGAGTATATTGCTTTTTCCTAAAGTCTATAATATCTTCAATAGGCATTAACTCAGGGTCACGGTCAGCAACCTCAAATGGGGATTTCTCAATAATTCTAGGTTTAAGCGTTTTTCTAAAGCAAGACTGGCAGCACCATTGTTGTTTCTTACTATTTTTATAATAAGAGAATCCATCTTTTCTAATATTTCTAGCACCACACTTAGGACATCCAATTATATTACCATCGTCATCCTTTCTAAATTCATCTACAATCTTATCATTTGGACTCATTTTCTATCTCCAGAGGTCTTGAAGCTTTGTCTAAATGCTCATCCGAAAACCCCTGAAAAACAGCTCCTGTTAACTGAGTGACCTTTGTAGAATTTTTATCTTCTAGGTCTAATATATCAGATAACTTCATTACTGCTTTTAATCTTGTCTCATCCCTCTCAGACAACTCGGCTATATCTTTTATAACTCCCAGTACATATTCAGGAGTAATGCCCAATTCATTTACTACAGGCTCTAGTTCTTTTTTCATAGCTGTCCTTACCCTTTCTGTTTTGGTTAAAGTCTTAGCTTGTGATAATGCATATCTCTCATCATTAGTAGGGAAAGCCTTTAAATAAGCTTCCCTCATGGGAACTCCGCTCGCTAAGTATTGCACAAACAATTCTTCATTGTTCGTTAATTTACGCCTTTGTTCTATTAAAGTCTGTGAATATTCACCACTAAAGGAATATATGTTTTTTCTTCTGGATGTGTCTAATACGGCAGATTTTGTGCATGGATATGTACCTGTGCAAGTACCTATATAATGTATGGCTCTTTTCTTCCCTTTGGCTTTTTGCATTAATCCCTTTCTAAGGATTTGAAGCACTCCACCATCATCGGCAAGAACCCAGTCATGCACACTAGCGTTCCTCCAGTCTTTATTGATTGTTATATTAGGAGGAACTTCGTCTATTTCATCATAGACTGTGTGGTTTTTCCTCTTTACCCTGTACTCTCTCACTATTATCGGCAACTAACATTTCAATTAACTCACTTACCTCCTTAGGTATCATATAGACCGCCCCATCTATTGATATTGGAACTAGCTTCTTAGACATATTGTCTAAAACAAATTCTTGCCCTGTAGCAGACATATTAGCTATTTCTTCAATGACTTTTGCCATATGCTAATTTACTGCTAAAGTACTACTACAGTAATTATATATATATTATTTATAATTTTTTTAATTATCTTATTTAAGCCCCCCCACACACCCTTGAAATTAGACATAGTGTCAACTATAGTCAACTTTTAAAAATTGTGACATTTTGTTATACGTCATTATATAATAATGTGTACCCCCTTATCAGGGGATTTCGATATACGAATTACGTTATTTTCCGTTTATATATATTCGTTTTGGATAGATTAATAACTATAAGGAGTAAAAGATGGGACTTAAATCATCTAGAACACCCTATCAGCCTGATGTTTATCTTGAACCTAAGTCAGTGCAATTTGACCCTGAATCGGTCGATGATATGAATACTTTACATAAGATTCGTACAGCAGTTGAGCGAGGAGATCAAGAAGTGGCAGCTAATCTAATTACTTTGCATAAGAGCATTAAGCTAGTTGAACCCGTAGAACCAGTAAAGACTTTTATACTGAAGAAAGGGAAAGAGACTATGGAAATACCTATGAATGCAGAATTATTAGAACGCCTACAGAAGGATGGTTTCAAAGTGGTGTCACAGAAGTAATACTTTTTGGTGATCTTGGTTACGTTAGAGGAATGAAGGGGAGTTCAGGTTGGAGTTCTCCCCTCCTTTGCGTTAATTTAGTATTTTATACTACTGCAGTTCTTCTAGGTATATATAAATGCATGAGATTTCACACCCTTATAAATAAACATTAATCACCCAAAAGGTATAATATATATATGTAACTTATACCAAACTCGTCTAAGCGAGTATAAATAGATGTTAGGCTTAGAGCGTTCAACAATGTTGAGGTCATATGGAACAGAAAACTACTATTATTTAGCTGAAAAGCTATCTAGTAATGTCCAGTGAATGTGTAATTATATTTGTCACGAGCAAATGTTTTTACTACATAAATGTTTTTAAAGGTATTGATGGTCGCATCTAATATCTATGGTTGTAAAGCCATACTCACTTGTTGAGGGGAATCACATAAAGAGAGCCTGTCTCCACAGGAAGGAAAGTATACTATCTGGATTTCCAATCCATTGGAGGGATAGTATGTTAGTACCCAAACTTTATGCCTCTCATCATTTGTTTTATAAAGTCAGAACAAAGACTATAAAATCAAGATTTGAATCAATAATAACCATTGGAGGAACAATGATAATAACATTTACAGTATTATTATTATTAATTGGTATTAATTATTACTTATTAACACATTGGAGGAGATAAAATGCCTATAAAAAAATATCCATCAATACAAGTAAAATTGTATGGTATTACTGATGATGTATTCAATAAAGCTGGAGAATTGCTTCATAGTTTTAACTGTAAAAGCATAGGTGAATGGAATGAGCGTACTTGTAAAGCATTCTATGTTAGCAACTATAAAGCACATAATGGAGCGAAACCTATTTATCATGAACTTGATTTCTATATTCGTCATAAAACATATTATGTAAGAATGGAAGCTGTTTATAATGTTCGTGAATATGGTGAGTTAACTCAGAAGGAGGAACAATAATGGCTTATATGGGAAAAGGACATTGTTTAGAATGTGGATACGATGCTGAGGCTGAAGAAACCATGATAGAATATTATGAAAAAGAGCTGAAGGTAAAAGACCAAGAGATTGAGAGATTTAGAAATGAAGCTAGAACTCTAAGTAAAATGATAGGTAATATGAAGAAGCATCTAAAAAGCACATATTGGGAACAGTTTGTCGATTATGATATTTGATAATTTCGATGGCAGAAATCGAAGATGAAATTAGGGGAGTTAAGTAATACTGTTATTAGCAGGGCGAGGACTATAGTCGAGCCAACCTACTTCCCTATTTTCTATGGTATTTAGTATTATTAATAATATAAAGTAGTATGTCGCCTGTAAAAAGGTTGAGAAAGGTACAACACTTTATAAATGCTAAATACCTCTAAATGAAAGAAACAACGTTGATTCGTTAAGAATTGTCTTGGAAAGACACTAAACTATCTAGGCTGCATATAGTCTTTAAATAATCCTAGTAATAGGGATAAAGTGATGTTGGTAAGTTAGATAGTGCCACATTGCGACATACTTCGGTGTGTTTGAGTATGCAAGAGTATATCAGGTAGTGCCAAGTTAAGTCTCTTTGAGCAGGCTTGGTAGTATCTATCGGTTTGGAAGAGTCGATTGAGTAGGAAACTACAACAGGGAAATACTTAGGTAATGAGTGAAGTTCGTCAGCAAATCTTATTATCAGTTGATACGCTAGGCTTAACAGCAATGAAAGTCATATGCGAAGAAAACCATGTAAGTTAATCTTTGACGAGATTAAACCATAGTAATGCCTCATAGTATAGATTCTCGAAAGAGAGTAAGCTATAATCCAATGCAGGTATTACACCCTTCCAGAGTCTTAAACTTAAATGAAATACTAACAGTTAAGTTAATTAACAAGCAAAAGACGTTGGACGAATGAGAGTATAGTCCCCTCTACCTTGAAACAATAGGTGCTATATTGCTCGCAAGGCATATAGTTTGTGACGAAAGGTCAGGTGAGGTTAATTACCTCTTTGTAGGATGCGAGTCCTAAACTGAACTAATTAATTGCAAAAACAACTCATTCGATACGAGTGATGCCCGTTACCGCATTGGGGTCGAGTATTGTACTATCAGCAATGGTAGTGGACAAAAAGAAGAACATATAATGTCTTCAAAGCGTACTCATAATAGGTATAGTCTCAACCTATTAAACTTTCAACTCCCTTTTCCACATACAACAATTGGAGGAATTATGAGCTTACGTTTAGCTTACGATACCACATTAGGTGGTAGACTATGGTGTGTTGTTCTAGATTGCACTAGAGAGGTTATATTTTATTCTGCAAGCTATGAACAATGTAAAGATAAATATCCTGAAGCAGTTAGAAAGGGATAAAGGAGATACCATGAAAGAATGGTCACGAATCAAATGCTCGGGTGGTTGCCCTAGTATATTGACTTGGGATGTCGTTAAACTCATCCAAAATTTCAAAAATAGATAGAATAAAGAGGTAAAAAATGATGAAAGATAAAGAGAGAATAAAAGAGATACTTGGTGAAATAAGTAAGAACAAGAATGAAACCACTATAAATAGAGGTGATAAGATTCTTGTAGCAGCTATGACTTATGATATGGTTGCAATGACTTTAAAGATACTTGCACATCTTAAAAGAGCAACTACTGATTATAAAATTCCTAATGGAATGGATGATGAAACTGCTGAAACTATTATAACTACAATGGCTAATTTGCAGTCCATGTTATGTCAACTCCTTGATATAGAACTTGATGAAATGAAAGTAGGAGTTAGACTTGCAAATGTTAATAGAGATGATTTGCCTGATGATATACTAAAAGCAATACTGGAGGATGCTGGTATGAATTCAGAATTATTTATGGACAATATAGCAAAAAGTTAAAACTATGGTTTCGAGAAGAACCAACGCTTAGGATGCCCCCTTCTCACTTCGTTCCTCCAACCAAGATAAAGAGGGGCATCTTATTTAAATCGAGGTAATTATGATAAATAAGTTTGTAGAGTTTACTCAAATGTATTTTGAGGTAATAGTTGTAGCAATATTACTCATAGAAGTTATAATAACTATATGGAGGATATTCTGGTGAAAAAAATAGAAATAGATGATAAGATGCGGAGCTACACTCAATATAGATTGGGAGCTGTTACTATAAAAGAAGTTATGGATAAATATCCAGATAAAGTAGTAGATGTATATTCTGAAGGAGAGACAGCAGTATTGGTCTTAGATACTTGTAGAATAAAATTCACTAAAGAAGAAATAAATAAAGGAGCCGAAGATGGCAACTAAAAAACAAGTGGATAAAAAGGTAAAGAGTCCACAACAATACGAGTCAACAAATTATGATAAATTCAAGTTTGTTGAAGCCAATAGGAATCTCAATGAACATCATGTAAAAGAAATCATGAAAGAAATTGAGAATAAAGACCTTAGAGATGAATCGCCAGTTAAGGTTAGTAAAGATTGGGAAATAATGGAAGGTCAACACACATTTGCAGGATGTGAAAGATTAGGCTTACCTGTTAAATATATCTTTACCAAAATGACAGTTGATGATATAGGTAGATATAATGGTTCACAAAAACCGTGGACATCTACTAATATATTACAACATTACTGCGTAAGGGGATTCGAGAATTATCTTATACTTCAAGAGTTTTATAAGAAATATAAGTATCCAATCTCAACACTCCTTGTATTGCTATCTGGAGAAAATACAAAAAGACTATTTAGGGATTTTAAGTTTGGTCGATTTGTAGTAAGGCAGAGTGTAGGTCAAGTTCAAAATATCTTAGATAAAATAGCTGAATTCAAGGAATTTAATGATAAGGTATTTAGACATAAAACATTTGTGCTTACATACATTGATTGTCTAACACATCCAGACTTTGACCATGAACGTCTGGTGCATAAAGTTAGCATAATCCCAGATAAGTTCGTAAAATGCGGTACTCAAGTAGATTATCTCCGTATGATAGAAGATGTATACAACTACAGAAACCAAGAACCTATTAGGTTATATTAGGAGGTAATATGGGATACGATGTATATGGACTAAATCCAAAACAAAACACAGAAGTTCCTACTTTAGTTAGTGAATTTCATACAGTTAACTGGGAAGATACTACTCAAGAGCAAAGAGATGAATACTTTAAGCTGAAAGGTGAATGGGAAAAAGCAAATCCTGGAGAATACTTTAGAGCAAATGTATGGTATTGGAGACCTGTGTGGAATTTTGTATGCGCAGCTTGTGACAACTTCTTATCCGATAAGGACTTAGATGCTGGTTGTTCTAATAGTGGAGATAGAATAAGTAAAACCAAAGCTAAAAGAATAGCATCTAGATTGAGAAGTTTAGATAAGCAAGGCATCATACAGACTTGGGAAGATGAAATGATGATACCATATAACAAAGCAAAAGAGAAGAACAAGTATGTGGATAAACAACTTGAAATATTTCAAGAAAATATGAAGGCTAAATATCATGATAATATTACTCCATCTGAATATTCTGAAAAGGATAAAAAGAAATGGGATAATATATATTATCAAAGAGATTGGGCTTCAAGTTATCCTCCTAGCAGAGACCTAATAATGGAATTTGCTGCTTTCTGTGAAGAATCTGGAGGCTTTGAGATATGTTAGAAGACTATGCAAGTGGTGACAGAATGGGAAAAGGTAAGTATCTAGAAGCTCGTGTAAAAAGGTTGTTAGCTGAAGATATTAAGTATCAAAGGTCAGACTTGGCATTGATTTCAAGAATCTGGTTTGAAGATTTGAAAAGAATCAAATATGGTGGAGTTGAAGGAGTTGGAGCAATCGAATTTCTCAATTTACTAAGAGATGGTTCTTTAACAAAGCATGAATCAGTTACTAGATGCCGAAGGAAACTACAAGCTCAACATCCAGAATTGCGTGATGAATCTGTTTACAAAGGTCGCAAGACTGTTGAGAAACAGATGAAAGATACACGAAGTTACTGGTAAAAACTATAGCCCCTAAGTCTAATTATTATTAAATTTGGGGGCTTTTTTAGGGAGAAATTCATGATAAATGTCGAGGAAATTTACGCTGTAGAATTACAAAGAAAACAAGAAACTAATAGAGAAAAATACACAAAACACGAAGGTTGGTTTAGTGCTTCTTCTGCTGGTTCATGTTTCAAAAAGCTGATGCTTAGAAAAGAAGGAAAACCAGAACCTCCTATGGATAACAGAGTAATGAGACTACTTCGTCTTGGTACTGTTGTTCATGAAGATATACAGAATGCTATCAATCAAAGCTCAGTAATGACCGATGAAAATTATGTAATATCAATGGAAGATAGAATAACTATCCCAGAATATAATATTGTAGGTCATGTAGATATAGCAATTCATGACAAAGAAGAAGATTCTTTAAAAGTTATGGATATAAAAACTTGTGCTAGTTATAAATGGAGAATGAAATTTGGTAGAAAGCCAGACCCTAAAGGGAATCCTAATTATAATATGCAACTTGCAACATACACAGAGGCTTTTAAAAGAAAAATAGAACCTACTGGAGATGTATCTATGTCGCTATTATGGTATAATAAAGATACAAGTGCGTTAAGAGAAGAACCAATTGAAACAGATATTTGGATAAAAAGAGCAATAGAATATTGGGAAGATTTAAGTGATTATGGCACAACAACTACATCGGAAGATTTAGAAGTAGGCTCTTATGGAGTTCCTATGGAAAATTGGGAATGTAGATATTGTGGCTTTAAAGATATATACTGTAAAGGAGTGTAAATGTCAGAAACAAATATGACAATAAGTAAAAATGGTACTTTATCTATTGATGTGATAAAAGAATCATTAACTAAAATCACAGAACAACATAAAAAAATAGGAAAAATAGAAACACCTAAAGGACTAGTAAAGAAGAAGCAAGGCTTTGATTATGTTGAACTTAGCTATATGAAAAATATGGCAAATGAACAATTTCCAGGCTGGTCTTGGACAATTATTCAAAGTGAAGCATTAGGTAGCAACGCATATGTAGTGCATGGCAGATTAAAATGGTTTGATAATGGTATATGGAGAGAAGGTGATATGGTTGCAGCTCATAGAATACAAACAAAAAGAGGAACAGATGAATTTGTTGATATTGGTAATGATATTAAATCAGCTAATACAGATTGTATGAAGAAAGCTCTTAATGTCTATATGGATATTGCAGCAGATGTTTATAGAAGCGAAGACCCTACACTTGACGATACACAATATAATAGACTTATGGAAATAGCATCAAAGATAGATAAAGAGACTGAAATTACTATAGCACAAAAAATAGATAGTCAAGAAATAAATACTGGGAATTACAAAGCAGCTATAGCAAAACTAGAGAGGCTTAGTAAATGAAAAAAATAGAATCAGTAATGCAAGAAGGATTGTTGGTTAAGGGAGTTGAATATTCAGTAGGTACTAGTGATGGAAAAATATTCAACAGAGTTATATATAAAGGAACTAAATCATTTGGTGGAAAGAACATGATGTGTTTTGAAACTAATAATGGTTCTCAATTATCTATAAATCCAAGCTACAATTCTTTTACAATAGAAGAAGATGGGCAATTTCCAATGCCCGAAGACCTTAATAAAGGAGAATAATAATGGGAAAACTAACAGTAAATGAAGCTGAAAAATTGCAATCAGAAGGTGTCTTATCTAAGAAGGCAGTAGAAGAAATGCAAGAAAAAGGACTTGTTTCTACAAGACGTAGAAGTGCAAGAAGAGTTATGAAGACTGCTAATGGTGGTTATGTAACACCTCAACTGTACTTTCAAGGACTTAAAGGTGGAAAATACAGTTCAAAAATGACTGAATTGAAATCTAAATTTCTTAATTTGGTAAATGAATACACAACAGAAAAAAAAGGTAAATAATGATTAGCTTACAAAATACTACTTATAATGAAGAAAGAGATGGGATTGTTCCTATCGTAGCTGGTGTTTACCCAGCTCATGTTTCTGGTCTTGAAGCTAAAGACTTGGAAACAAAAGCAGGTGAACAAACAGTATTCAATGTAACATTTCTTGTTGCAGATGAAGTTGCAGAGACAAGTGTACCTAAAATGGTGAAAAATGGAGATGGTGAATTACATCAAGGTAAAAATGAAAATGGTACACCAGCAGAAATCTCAGGAGCTTTTATGAAAGGCAAGAGATTTAGTTCAACTGGTATTTGGTTAACACCTAATCCACCAGAAGGACAAAACTGGAAGAATCGCAAATACAAAGAATTCTTTGAACATCTAGGTGTTGTATTTCCTGTAGATAAAGATGGTAATACACAATTAGCTATTGTTGAAGAAGAAGATGTAATTGGACATCCATGTTTTATTAAAATATCTAAGGAAGAGTACGTCAAGGATGGTGAAGCCAGATTTGTATGGAAAGTATTCGATGCATTTCACTGGTCAGATGGAGTTACATTAAAACCAGATGAAGTCGCTGTAGACGATTTACCGTTCTAACTTCTACATATGGTATGGGAGGAAGATTAGGTTTTGATTTAGTCGATTCCTTTTCTTCCACTATACCTTTAAATTAAAAGGAATAATTATGGCAAAAATGATGAAAGTACCAGTTTTAGTATTTGAACATAAAGATGATGTTGAACTTATTATACAAGGATTAGAGAGAATGTTCAATCAAGAAAAACGAGATAAAATAAGAGAGCTTTTAGAGGAACTATATAAAACTAGGAAATACTATGAAACGGTTAATAACTCCTAAAAAGATTAAGAATTTAGCAGAAAAAGCTTTAAAAGATAAACCTGAATGGAAACCTTCTAAGGGTAGAGTCTATTTAAAAGACTTAAATCCTGGGGACTTCTGGACTACATATAATGTAGTTGGAGTATTATTAGAGTGTGAATCAAATGCAAAAGTTGTTATAACAGATTCTACAAGTGGAACTCTTTCTGGTAAAACTATAATTAGTGCTTACACGGAGGTAGTAAAACTTTAGAGGCTGTTAAAAATATCCTTCTTTTTTTTCATATGGATAATTAAAATGGAAAGAAAAAGGATGACAAATGGCTAAGGTTGGCAGCCTCTAAAAATTTAAAAGATGGATTGGATAATAAACAAAAGAATAAATAAAGAACTGGACCCAAAAAAAAGGTATAAAAGAAAACGAGATACCGAAAGAACTAAGTACTGTACAAAATGTAAACTGGTTTGGGAGATATGTTTAACAGGTAAATTGCTTTTTTATGACCACTTGCCTACTTATGGATTAATAAGAAAGGTTTGTAATAAATGTCAAAATAAAAGAGCTAATACCTATAAAGAGGAGAAAAGAGGTAATGATAATGTTTGATATAGCGGAATGGATAGCAAACTTTTTAATACTAGGCATTGGTGTATGTTTTTGGGCTGGTGCTATATTTATGGTTGCTATGTTAGTATCTTTATTTAGTCAATGGATAGAGGAATGGACAGAAAATGAAAGCACATAAAGCAAATAAAGTAACAGAAAAACAAATAAATGATGCTTTTAATTACTTCATGGATACTGGAAGGTTGGAAGAATTGAATACTGATGATAGATATTACATTGAAGCATTGTTAAAGCGAATAGCCAATGACAGAGGCATAACATTGATTTTCGCAGAAGAAGGAGAATAAAATGCCAAGAAGAAAGAAAAACATCATCGGAAACTTTCGAGGAAAAGAAGATAGATTCTGGAAGAAAGTTAGAGATGGATTAAAGAAGTTTTTAGAGTCACCATTTAAATGAGATACTATTGGGAAGTGTTATTCAGCACAGAGTATTTCCCTTATTGGGAGTTTACTATGCTTATGATGTTAGCTTTGCAATTAAGTCAACTATGGAGACTCCATAGGATAGAAAGAAAAATAGATAAGGAAGAGTAGTACTAAGTCGTACGGAGATATGGTATGAAAAAGGTTCAGACCTCTCTTCCTTTATCTAAAAAGGAGATAATATGGGTAAAATGTCTCACATACATTATTTATGTGAAAATAATATGATTAAAGAACTAACTGAAGAACTTGGAAGTAAATATATAGCAGAACAATTTATACTAGCACATAATAATATGAGAGATAACAGAGATACTAATGCATTTAAAGAGTTAAATAAAGCAGTTGATAATAGCATAGATACATACATACAAAACAAAATAAAGGAAAATTAATGCCTACACCATTTCATTGTCATGAATGTGACAAAACAACAATGAATAGTAATGGAATATGTGATAACTGTAATACTGCATATATAGAAGGCAATAATGAAATATTAGCTACAGTTACATCATTAGAAAGAAGAATAAGATGGTTAGAAGATGGTCTTGTAGAAATAAGAACTGAGGCTAATGAATTAGCAAACGGATATCAGAAGATTAGAGGATTGGTAAATGGAATTCTTGATGGAGAACCTACGACCGCAGATGAATATAATAAAGGAGTGCCAGTAATAACTGGAGATAAAGATTCAGATGCATTACTAGAAGATGAAAGAATTGCACAAGAATGATGATATGTCCTTGTTGTGGTTATAATACAGAAAAATCATATAATCCAAGTAAAAAGATATTAGAATTAAAAAGAAATAGATCTAGACATACAAAGAAACTGATAAGAAGAGTAGTTAATTTCATACAAACAAACATTCCTAGTGACAACGAATTAATTAAAGAATACTATTTTTGGCAAGGAATATCTAAAATCCCAGATGAAACTGTTGATTGGGGAATAGAAAGGTATCTAGAGAATAAAAGCGCAGTATTTGCTGGAAAAGGCTTTAGATACTTATCTCAAATCATTACAAATCATTACAATAACAGGGATAAAATAAGTAAAAATGAACGACTACAGCATGGTAAACCTCCATCTGTAGTAAAACTAGAGGAGAATTAAATGGCTAATGTCAGTTTAATGGACACATTGTTTAACATAAAAGAAGTACCAGCAGTTTTTAATACAGAACCAGCACCTACATATAAATGGAATAAAAATACTGGATACAAATTCATTGTAAGAGAAGATACTAATCAAGTACTTAGTTGCATGACAAATGACTATAAAGTTGTAACTAACAAAGAACTTATAGATACAGCAGTACCTATTCTTAAAAATTATGATGCTAATTTGGTAGAGGCAATTTCTTTAGGCGATGGACAAAAGACTGTTTGGAAATGGAGAATACCTGATGTAAAAATAAAAATATCAGATAAAGACATTTTGAATCCAGAAGTAATAATAAAGAATAGTTATGATGGGAGTCTTCAAGTTCATATTCTTGCTGGAGCGTTTAGACTTGTTTGCAGCAATGGACTAATTATAGGAGTAGTTCTTGGTAAAAGTAACTTTAAACACAATGTAAACAATAAGAATCTTGATAATTTAGCACCTGCTATAGATAAGACTATAGATAAGAGTTTGTCTATGGGTGATAAGTTTGAAATGCTATCTAATACTAAATTAGATGATAGGGATATATTGAAACTTGTGGAATTATTCCCAAGTCAAATGTCTGAATTTCTTGTTGAATACCTTATTGCTAATAAGCCTTCTGATTATTGGGGTTTACTTAATACAGCTACTTACTTAGCAACTCATAAGATGAATAGAGAGTTTCAAAGCACACATAAATTAGAAGAGAAAATCTTTCCTAATGTTACTAAGTGGGCTAAGAAAGCTTCATCTAAATAACTAATTAAGGGCAGGCATGGCGTAGCTTATAATATTCTTGTCAGTTTGTTATTGTTACCCACAACTCGGTGTCTGCCCTATTTTTATAGGGTAGTTACGGATAAAACCACCGTACCGTTAATGTTTCAGAGCTTATCAATCCGATAAGAACTTATAGCATAAGTGTGGTCTACCCTACAAAACATTATCTTTTGAAGGATAGGGATATTGTAGCGTGAGTACTCGGAATCCTGTCTAAAATTGGCTGTCAGGCGTATCCCTTCCTTCTATTAAAACAAAAAAGGAGTAAAAATGATTAATGAACAAGATATAATATTTGATGAAATAAGTAACGAAGTATTTCTATACCTAGAAGAATTGAAAGAATCTGGTGAAATAAATATGTATGAGTCACCTAGATATGTAGCAGAAACTTTTGAGGTTAGTAAATCTATGTCTAGAAAACTTGTAACAACATGGATGGAAAGTTATAATAAAAAGGAAGATAATGATGAGTAAAGAACAATGGTTAGAACAACATATAATGTCTGATGAATGGGGAAGAGAACCTTCTTTAGCAGATGTACCCCTTACTTTGATGAAAAGAAAAACAGCATTTAAAAAAAGAGGATACTCTAATGAAGAAATAGGTAAACTATGGTTAAAAGTAAAAAATAATGCCTGATCCAAGATGGTTTGAATGTCCTGTTATAATTCCTTATATGGGAGGGAAATTTGAGTTAGGCAGAAAGCTTATACCAATGATTCCTCCCCACAGGAGATACGTTGAAGTATTTCTTGGTGGTGGAAGTATGTTCTTTAGAAAAAATAAATCTGAATTAAATGTCTTAAATGATAAACATAATGACTTAATAAACCTATATATGTCAGTAGTACAAAACTATGATGAATTCATGCATTTTTGTGAATCTTTATTAAAAAGTAGAACTCTGTTTATAGAGTTTAAAGAGGAGTTAAAGGAGCAGTTGATGTATGTCAATATGCCAGACCCTCAAAGAGCCTCTAAATACTTTTATGTAATAAAGAATGCCTTTAACACAAACTTCCATAATCCTATAGGTAAGGAAGCTGAGTGGAATAGAGAAATGTGGAATTGCTTAACTGAAAGTAAAAAGAAATTAGAAAATACTATGATAGAAAATTTAGATTTTAGAGAATTATTCCATAGGTATCCTCCAAAAGAAGATGATTTTTGGTATCTTGACCCTCCTTATGTAATAGCAGGGGAAAGAGGTGACTACTATGTACATTCTCTGGATATGAATGACCATGATGCTTTGTTTGAAATGTGTAAAAAGATAGATGAAAACAATGGAAAATTTATGGTTTCATATGATGACCATGATTATGTTAATGATACTTACAAAGACTTTCAAATACTTAAAATACCTATTAGATACTCAGGGCAAATGACAGGAGATGATTATAAAAACGAATTAGTAATAACAAATTATGAACCAATAAATACACAGGAGACATTGTGGAACAACCAATAAAAGTGTACCCTCATTCTACAGAAGCTGAAGAAGCAGTCTTAGGTGGAATAATTAAAGAAGGTGCTTCTATCTTTGAAAGGTGTAATGCTTGGATTAGAGATGAAGAAGCATTCTATCATACTAAAAATAAAGAGTTATGGAAGATAATGACTGAAATGCATAGAGAAGGAGAAGTAATTGACTTAGTTACATTAGGTGATAGAATAAAATCTTCAAATCTATTTTCAGAAGAAGGATTAAATTTATATTACATATCTGGCTTACCAGACAGTATAGCGACAACTGGCAATGTAGAATCTTATGCTAGAATTATTTGGGAAAAACATATTAAAAGAAAATCAATAAAATCAGCATATGAATTGTATAACACAGGGTTTCAAGAATCTGAAGAAAAAGTAGAAGACTTATTGCATAACCATGCAGTATTAGTAAATGAATTATTAGAAATATCACCAAGTAAAAAGAAAGATATATCATCAGTGATAAATGAAACTATAGATACACTAAAGACTGGTAAGAATATTATAAAATTTGGATACCCTCAACTAGATAATATAGCAGGTGGCATGACTAGGAAGGAATTGACAGTAATTGGAGGAAGACCTGGACATGGTAAGACGACACTAACTATCAATATTGTACGCAGCTTATTGAATCAAGGCTACAGAGTAATGGTATTTAACAGAGAAATGTCAAATGTAGAGATGATTAAGAAATTTATGATAATGGAAAGCAGTGATTTGAAATATGAAGATTTAAGAGTTGGCGATATTGAAGAAGGAAGAATGCAATTAATAGAAATAATGGCTGATAACCTAAAAGACAAATTAGAAAACTTAATAATGTATGATGACATAAGAACTTTAAGTGACGCAATGCGTGAAATACAAAGAGAGAAACCAGATGTTGTTGTAGATGATTATATTCAATTAATACAAGTAGATAATAAGAAACAAAAAGATAGAAGGTTTGAAATAGAAGAAATATTAACAGAATACAAATGGGTATGTAAGAAAGAAAATTGCGCAGGAGTATTAGTGTCTCAGTTAAATAGGGAAATTGAAAAGAGAATAGAACCAAGACCAAGATTGGCAGACTTTGCAGAAAGTGGGACTATAGAACAAACAGCAGAAACAGCACTATTAGTATTTTATGGATATAATTTCAATGATGATAAATATAATAGATATGAAATAGAAGTAATATGTGATAAGGCTAGATATGGCAGAGTAGGTACTTATGTTATGGGATTCAATGGAAGTAAATGTAAATTCTATCACAATTCGGATGACGCAGTAAAAGATAATGATAACAATAAAAATAAAACCAAGATCAGCAAAGATAGAGCATTGTCAAATGTGCAAAATGATTTTTAATGATAATAAATACTATGAATACAACTCCTCATTTAGTAATACAACCTTATCTGTATGCTATAAGTGTGCGATAAGGGAGTATTACGGGAGTAAACATACTAGTGGAAAAAAGTGGAAAAAAGATAAAAAAGAAGGGAGGTTATTTGGAAAGCTTAATAGTGGGCATTGACCCTGGGAAAAGTGGTGGTATGGCTGTAATCAAAAGAAGTATAAATGATTATGGTGCTAAAATTATTACTTCTCATAACTGCCCTGATACAATAGAAGAAATGGTAGCCTTTATAAATATGCTTAGAAATGAAACACCGTATATAACTTGTTATTTGGAGAGAGTCCATGCTTTCCCCACAGATGGAAGAAGCTCTGCTTTCAAATTCGGTATGAATTATGGAATATGGAATGGAATTCTTTGTGCTTTTGGTATAAAGACAGAGCTTGTGTCGCCAAGAACTTGGCAAGTCACTTTTGGTGAACTGCCTAAAAAGAAAGAAGAAAGGAAAAGACGATTGAAAGAAATAGCAACAGAAAAAAGTGGTATAAAAGCTACTTTAAGAACAGCAGACGCAATATGTATTGCATTATATGGATATGAGATTATAAGGAGCGAAAGTAAATGGAAAGTCTAGAGATATGGGGTGAAATATCAGCTTCATTTTTTCTTTGCTATCCAAGTGAGCTTTGTAAGGGAGCTATATATTATGGAGAATATTATAATAGAAATAATGAAATTGAAGTAGGAATAATTGTCCGTGCTTAAAATAAGAGAAACATCGGGAAACGACAAAATAAATACTAAACTATATCACATTGAAAAGAAAATAGAAGAAATAAATAAAAGATTAAATGATATACTCTTCATTCTGAGTAGTCAATGATACACCAAAATGGGGGCGGAATTAACCATCTGCCCCCTAAATTTCTGATAGTGAAGACATTATATTTGCAATTTCTTTTTCACTATATGGAGTTTTTCTAGGTCTTCCCTTTTTAGACTTAGACTTACCAAGAGAAGGATGTATATTTTTACCTAACCAACCTTGAGCAGCTTGCCTTACTTCTCTAAGTTCTTTATCTGGAAATAAACCTAACTCCATTCTTGCTGCATCAAAAAATCCTCGTTTATAAAATAGAGGAGCACTATAATTCCAAGTACGAGCAAGCTGAGCATTTAATAGAGACATAAGTTTAAATCTTTTATTATTTTGCTCTGTTGGTATAAAATTTATATCTTTTAAATATTGTTCATGAGAAACTTCATCCATGAAAAAATGGTCTCTCAATTCCGTCATTGACATTAAAAAATTAACGTTAGGACCAAGAAAATAATATCCTCCTTGTCCAAATGTTTTTTTATCCAGTTTCTCCATAGACTCTTTATCATCTCTATCTGATGCTAAAAAAGCATATGCTGTTTCGGCAGTTTCTTTTACATCATTTTGGAACAAACCAGATAGTTTAGTGTTTAATAATGGAGCAAATACGCCTCCTATCATAGCTGAAGTCATACCTAACCTGCCCATTCTCCAAACTTCATCACTAGTAAAATCACCACTTCGCAAAGATACCCCAGCTTCCCTAGTCCAATTATATAGCATATCAAATAATGAAAAACGATAATGTAGAAACTGTCCAAAGAATTGTCCAGCTGAGCCTTGTAATCCTTTCGCCTTAGCCCACGTTGCATATTCATAATGAATATCAATTACGCTATTATATGCAATTTTACCTGCTTCGTTATCAATCCATAAATTAATATCTTCTTTTGATTTTTTCCCACTTCTTGCGGCTTTCCACTCTGGGCTCATGCTTTTAAGATTCTTATGAGCAAGACCAAAAGCCATTTTAAATGTATTAGTTCTATTCCAGTCTTCAACAAGTCTATGCATAAATGCTGATTTTTCAGCTATTTTAGAAGTTGTTTTAGCTGCTGTCTTAGTAAAACTATCAGTACTCCTTACTAATTCTCCATCTGGAGTAACTCTTAATCCATAATCAGCTACAAAAGACTCGCTTAATGCACCTCTTGATGCTTCTGATATACCAGCACCGCCTTCGCCTAAACTTTCAAATATCCTGTGCTTAACATCTTCACCAGAAAACCATAGTAGACCATATTTTTTAGCCTGAGCTTCTGCTATAGCTTTATGAGTAGTAGCACCACCCTCTTCATTATAATACTGCTTTGCTTCCCTTATTCCATTTAATCCAAAATTATGTATTTCATGTATTCTTTGAGTAGCATTTCTAGCAGCACTTCTAAAATTGCCTCCAAGCAATCTAAAGTAAGTCAATGATGTAAGCATCCTCATCATATCTTTACTTGCACTATCTTTATATGGGTCAACTTGATTTAATGTCTCATAAATATCATGAGTCATTTTCATCATATTCTCAAGCATTAATGCACTGTTTTTATTACCAGATTCTTTAGCAGGCAATAAATGATTGTTATATAATTCGTTATGAGCCCTTCTGAATGTATCTTTTACATGAGTCCTGTAATTAAATATAGAGACATCACTTACATATTTATTCATGAAATAGAAAGGGTCATAATGAAATTCATTATCTATATTAGGATTTCTTTCTTTTAGTCTATTTATATATGTATCCATTACCTTAAAATGAGCTTGAATTTCACTATTTAATTGCTCTGCGCTTTTTTCACCATGTTCACCATTAAATAACTTTTCCATACTATATAATATTTTTGGAATACCTAATACATAATGAGGCATATACTTCCTATATGCAATATTCCCATTTTTATCCATAAATGAATTTGTTTTTTCAACGCTAAATCCAAATTGTAATATATCATCATCAGCTTTAAACATTTTAGCATCAGCTATTGGATTACCTTTACTATCAATTACTTCCTGAAATGCAATTTTCCTTATACGACCTTTCATTTCCTCTATTAATTTATCATATTTAGGGTCGCCCTTTGCAAGAGAGATAACTTTTTGAACACCTCTAATTAAAGACCTAGAAGTATTACTTCTTATATCATCCCAATGACCAACAATTTCACTCATCCTAGCTCTAGCTGTTGATGTTTTTAGTTCTTTAATTGTATGTATTTCCTGACCTTCTAATGCTTTTATAAGTGCTTTATGAGCATCAGCCCCACCTGCCTGAAACAACTTTTGTCTCTCAACAACTAAGGCATTCCAAGCATCCGTATCTTTAGCAGACCCAGTGGTATCCATCCTAACTTTAGCACTATCAATTTTCTTTTCTAACCTTGATACCTCCTTTGTATTAGAGCCTAATTCCTTAGCTAATGACTTAAAGCTTTTTAGCGCAGAATTAACGTGCTTACTACCAGAAAATGTTTGGCTTCTAAAGAAACTACTTTCTCTTAACATTTCATTTTGAAACTGATCTAATTCTGGTAACTTCTTTAAAGAGCTTCTAGGCAACATAAAATATCTAGAAAACCAACCAGATGGACTTCCTAATGTTTTATCATTAAATCTATTGATTGCTAATTCAAACTTTCTTAAATCAATAGTTGTTGGAAAAAATGTCGTAGGGTCATAATCCCAACCAGTTGCTTTATGATATAAGAAATTCCAAGTATCAACTGTGTTGTAACCAGAGTCAGTGATATTCTTCCAATATCCACCATCAAACTTTTGTGATAAATCTGTTAATTTTTTATCAACAGCCTTAAATATTTTTTCATCATTTTTAGCTTTATCTGAGGCTTTCCTTCTTCTATCTAACCTCTTACTTGAACATAATAAAGAATTCATTATCTATACCTATTTTTTAAAACAGCCTAAAGACTTTTTAACATACTCACCAACGCTCTCATTAACATTAGACTTGTCTCCAAAATTACGTTTCTGACCTCTATCTAATGAACTGTTAACCCTCTTACCAACTCCCATTAATCCAGCTCCTTCTATATATCTAGTGTTTACAAATTGTTCAGTAACGGGAACGCTTCTTTCTAAAAATTTACTTGCTTTATATAAAGTCCCAGGGTCTAGCATTGTTTTCCCACTTGCATAGTCAATTAGCAATTCAGCAGACCTTCTTGCATTAGCATCTCCTGTTCTTAATGTTTCAAATACACCCATTCCAACTTGGTTATCTCTTGCTATATGCCCTTCTAGATAGTCATATGAAGGAATATGACTTCTTCTTGTTTGCCAATCGGCATGGTGAGATGTTTGACCATTCCACATTTCATACATACCTAATTTTTTCAATGTAGTTACATTTTCAATTATCCTAGAGGCTTGTTGTGATGTGATAGGAGCATCTACTATAGAGCTTTCAGAAACTTGTGATAAATATTGATATATTAATTTTGAATTTTTATTTTCATAAAACTTAACACCCAGCTTAGCACCACTACCAGCAATACCTTTATACGGAGCAATAGTAATTACATTTCTATCATGCCCAGGGGTCATCATTATTGCAACAAGAGCTTCTTGGTAAGCCCTGCCTAAATTTGTACTATCTGAAATTTTAGGGTGACTAAATAGTTCATTAAGTAAATCAAGTCTTGTTAAGGCGTACTCTTCAAGTGAGTATTTGCTCTTATCAGCTCTGTTATTCCAAGCATTTTTAACTTTGTCATTAAAATTCATTACCTCAGCTCTTAGCCAAGCAGTCTCACTAGGATTTAAATGAACCTTTTCCCCATTCCTAGAAACATAATTCCATCCACCAACAGTATTAAACATATTATCAGCCATTTCTAATGCTAAATGAGAATCTCCCTTAACCATTTCATATCTCTTACCATTTGAAAGCATAATATCTTTTGGTCTAATAACCTCTTTATTTTTTCCACCAACAGGTATTATTTCTTTTATATTTTTATCACCAAAACCCTCTCTTACAACTACAACTTTATTTGTCGTATTTGTATATCTTCCTTTTTTCAATGCATTATTTCTAGACCTTCTAGGGAAAACCTCTATAAATCCTTCTGTTGGTTCTAGTTTATAAGCTAAAGCATCAGCTACTGTTTGAAGAAGATTTGCTGCTCTATCTCTTTTAGCTTCAATTTCTTTATACGCAGCTGATTCCCTTACCTTGCCTTTTGTATCATACTTAACCATATCATTTAGTTTCCATTCTAAATTGCTAAGTACACCAGTCAAATCTCCATACTCAATTACTTTAGCATCATCTTTAACAATCTCGCTAAATGCTCTTTGTGTTATTCTGTTGAGATATTGGTCATGTGTTAATTCACCCTTAGCTTGACCAGTCTCTACAAATCTCATAACAGATTGAGCAGTATTTAACATTTCATCCATTGCTGGTTCTTGACCAGTTTTTAACTTATATATCTCCCTCATAGCAAAATCATATGAACTTCCAGACCTACCAGCATCTTTCCCAAAATAAGTAAACACTCTATCTAGACCATTTGTAATGTTTATATCTCTCACATCAACCTGATCTTGTTTCTTGCCAGCATACTTGCTTTGCACAAATCTACTATCAGTAGAATATAATAGATTTCTATAAGCAGTATAATAATCATCAACTGTTGCTTTGCTAGTAGCTGCTGTCTCATCAACAGATAGTCCCTTATTGTAAGTAAGGTATCTGTTTATTGGTGTTAGAAAATTCTCTATTAATGTTTCTCTTATGCCAACATTGTCTTTAATTGAATAATTTTTGCTTTCTATGAAATTACTATTTTTATCTAAAGTACCAATTTGAAACAATCCTTCCTTTCCAAAATATATATCCCATTGTAACTGATTGATTCTCTCAGCTAATCCAGTTGGAGGGTCTTTATACATATCAATAAACTCTTTAGCAGCAGTAGCTACTTTTTCTGTTGTATTTATATATTGAGCATTGAAATTATTAACACGAACCTCATAAGTTACAGTTTTATCTCCAACTCCCTGTTTGAATTCCATAATCTTAGTACTACCAGAGGCATCATCAGAATTTCTAAATATATTAGCCATATAGGTCATGGTTTGATGCATTTTAACAAATCTTCCCCTAGCTGCGTTTATATCATTTAGTTTTTGCTTATGAGAATCAGATGTCCATATAGAGACATTAGCTGGGTCTGTAGCATAATGAGTAAATAATTCACTAATAAGATTAACATCAGCAGCAGTTTCATAACCAGCTAATCTACCAGCTTCTTTCCAAAATTTATGATGAGAAGCACCAAATGCCATAGATTTGTCCATATCAAAATCTGCGTCTTGAGCGTGTATAGCATCTATAAAATTCATAATGCTTTTATTGCCATCTTCTCTTCCTCTGCTAGTTACAACCCAAGTATCCGCTCCTTCATTAAATTCCCATGTTTTTAACCTATTTATAACTATATCACCAGCTTGGTTTCTTGGTTGCCTATTATTTAAGACTCCTATTGCTACATCTCTTGTTTCTGTTTTATTTAAATTGTGTATTGCAAGAGCCATTTGGTCAAATGTATTTAACCCCCTGTCTTTGTCGTATAAGGCAAGTGCCCTATCTTGTATATCTTTAAACTCTTTATAATATTTTTTATTCTCTATTCTATCAGCATCTTCTGTCTTAATTTTATTTTCTTTTTCAACCCAATTTAAATCTCTAAAATTTCCTTTTTTATCTATTCCAATGCCCTCTACTACTAGAATATCATCCACCATAAAAGCATCTCTATTCTTTCTTAGCTTTCCCTTCATTTGATAGTCTATATTTGAAACAATAACACTACCAACTTCAGATTGACCACCAGCACCTTCCCCAAATAATTTAAATGGTTGCTTTGCAAAGTCCCAAGAAGCAGTGAATTCACCAAAATTAGACAACACTTTCCTATCTCCACCAAATGCTATTACATCATCAGATGGGTTTATTTTACGCCTCACAGATATAGCCATACCATCATTCGCTTGAATGTTATATAAATTCCCTGAAAAATCTGCAGACATAACATCATAAGAACCGTGGTCTACTCTACCTGCTCCAATTGCTCCTCCATTTAATAAATATGGTATAATTCTATCATCTATATCTTTTTTCATCCACGGGTCTGTTATTAAACCATCATATTTCATTACTTGGTCTAAACCACTTTGAACAAAAGACCTATCTCCTAATTCACTTGTATGCCCCATTATTTTTCTAGCAAGAGCAGTCGTATACATTAAATTATCTCTATTTAAATTAAAGGTATCACTTGTTGTTTTCATTCTTTCATGAAGACCAAGCCATTCACGAACACCATTATCACTCTGCATATGAACAGCTATATTTTGACTTACCATAGGCTTATGATTTACGCCAATAGCGAACATATTAATAGATGAAAGAGGTATTTCTGATACATGATTTCTCATATCCCCATTATAAAATACAAGATTTCTTGGGTTAGACATCCACTCAACAAGATTAGTTCCAATTTCACCACTTCCTTTGTCAATTCTTTTTACATTTGCATATGTTGTGTGTTCGCTGTTAACTCCATTATTTAATTTATCAGGGTCAGAATTAAGCCAGCCAGCCCTTAAAGCAGGTTTATATTCATTTATTTTATTAGCACTCTTAAACGTTATAGCGTCAACACCTAAAGCATCTAAAAGAGATTGGAACTCAGGTCTATACTTAAATGCAGTCTTTGCATAAAAAACTCTTGTCCTTCCATAATTTCGACCTTCAGCCGTATCTATGCTAATATGATTAACGCTAGGCTTTATACCCCCAGCCCTAGCTTCAATAAGATTTCCATTATTATCAAACTTTAAAAAATCTCTACCACCAGAGCCATGCATACCTAAAAGGCTAACATATGGATTTTCACCTAAAATAAATTCACCATCGGCAACAGATTTTTTTAACTTTTTTATAAGTTCTAAATTGTAATCTCTTTGAGTATCTGAAAGCTTACCATCCTTAACCATTTTATCTAATATAACTTCTGCTCTAGCCCTTGAGCTAAAAATATTTCTATAACCCTTTCCAAAATCAGTCTCATCTGCCACAGACAACACTTTTAATTTTTTATATTTTCCATCTTTATCAGGAGTTGCCCATTCTTTAACTCTTTCATATAAATGATGATAGTGACCAGCTCTTCCCCTCAATGCATTCCCAGAGCCATCTCTTGCCATTTCTGCTAAAAATTCTAACTGAGCATTACTTCTTGCTAAATTATCTTCAGAGCCTATAAACCCATTTTTAGGTTGTGCCGTTTTTAAATACTTCCACATTTTATCAATCTTAGCTTGCTCTACAGTTGTTATACCTCCATCACTATCATATCTAAAATTTCCCTTTTCAAATAGATGAGGAGCATCTAAAATTATCCTAGTAACCTTTACTGCCATCTCAACACCAGCATCATCAAGAGACTTTCCAGAGGTTATTTCATTTGTTAATTTCTTAATAATTGAATGGTTTCCTATCCCAAGAGCATCAATATCTTTTTTAAGTTTTGCATTATCATTAGTAAACTCGTAATCAATCCTACTTCTCAATGGGGAGTCAACATCTACCCTTGCAAGCAATACAGTACTTTCATCAAGCTCTATCATCTTAAATCTAGCATCTTCAAATCTTTCAGCAACATTTTTAGATTCAAATTTATTCTTAACAACCGCATCTCTTAGCCCAGTACCACTTTCAACAGGTATGCTCTTAGATAAATTTCTATCAAGTTCATGTCTAAAGTAATCTGGAAAACCATTAACAATCTTACCAGTTACTCCAGAGTAATTAGTATTTGACAATAAGACAATAGATTCACTCCCAGGGCTTAATCTTTCAATAATTCCATTAACCCCTCTATCTGATGTATTAGCCATTAACTTTGTATTGGCAATTAATCTTCCATTGCTATATTTATATTCAGCAATAGGCTTTGATGAAGTTGTCGCTGTTATAACAGTATTAATATCAGACTTTATACTTTCAAGCGTATATGGTTTATTAAATGTATTTTTAATATACATAGCTTTTCGCAACGTTAATTCATATAAAGGAGCTACTACATTATTTTTAAAATTCTTTATAGCTAAGTCTCCATCTGGAATTTTTCCTATTAGCCTATCAAGTTTTTTAATAGCAGCATCAGACAAATTTGGAATATCCGATTTCATTTTTTCAAATACAGCCCTTGTATTTTCTCCATTGGATACCATTCCCCTATCTACATATGTTAAATCAATTATGTCCTCTGGCTTCATTCCATATTTCATAGCAAATTGAGTTAATGAAATTCTAGCTGAATGAGCAGGCATATCCCTATCTGGGACTGAAATAGTTTCTAATTCCCTTGCAATCCTGTCGCTAACAGACGCTTCTTTATATCCATTTTTTAAGGCATCTTGATTTACTTGTTTATATATCTTTACAAGTTCTTGAGCATATTCAGCAACACGACCTTCAGACTGAGCATTTAATATTTGGTCAATATTTGAAGATAAATCTTTTTCCCTACTCAAAATAGCGTGTAGTAAATGCCTATTTCGACCTTGATGAGCTTCTTTTATTTGACTAACGATTGATTTAATCTCAAATGCATTTTGGTCAAGAATCTCAGAAGCATTTTTAATTTCATCCATAGTTTTAGTGTCTTTTCTTCGAGCAATAAGACTTTCAAAACCAATGTTCATTTCTATCTGAAGCATATCAATCTTATTCTTAGCAGCTTCAGATGACCTTAGTATAGCAGAAACTCTATTTTGAGCTGTGTCTATATAATCTCTTCCAGCTTGTCTTTTAATATCAAGTATTGCATCATACCAAGAATTTTGAGACTCATAAGATAAAGACCTATCTATAACAATATTATTAGGGTTAGCTTCCTCTACAATAGTAGTTAAATCTTTATAAAAACTTTTAATATCACTAAAATGCTTATCACTAGCTTCTTTAGTCATTCCAGTCTTTTGCTTATTAACGCTTGCCAATACTGCATTAAAGCTTTCAACGGAAGGTATCCTAGTTACTTCACTCTCTGCAAAGGTTTCATGGTGCATTAAATGAAGAAATGCAGTTTTCATATTATGAGGAGACTTAGAATCAGCTAAATTAACTTTTTCTAAAGCGTTATCAACAAGAGCCCTTGACAACTCTCCCTTAGCTTCATAATGAGTAAATACACTGCCAAGCATACTTTCAACATTTGCTTTTAATGTCTTAGCTTGCTCATAATCAATAGGAGTAGTTTCCCCTCCACGCTTATTAACAGCCCCATAATATCCATGCAGGCTCTGAACAAACTTTAAAACATCTTGAAGCTCAGCAATATCAACATTCTTTTCTCCCTCAAATTTTTCTATTTTAGACTTAGAGCTTATTAAATTATTAATTTCAGTTCTTAATGCATCATAATCTCTTGTATCTAAAGTGTGTCTACCTGAGCCAGTTAAAACAGCAACAGCATTTTGAACCTGATTGCGTTCTTTGATTCTTAGATATGGGTCATACCAAGAATAATTAGACATAATATCAGCATCAAATCTAGAATCAGAAGTGGGATTAAAATCATCTCCATATAACCACTTATGCAAGGAATCAACCCCTTGTCTATAGTTATTTATAACAGTTTCTCTTTGCGAGTCTGTTATTCTATCAAATTGTGTAACTTCATCTGTCAATCTAATTTTACCAACTTTTACTAATTTATCAACCGCGCTTTTCAAAGCATGGTCTGCGTCCCTAGAAACTCCCCTATCATTTGTCATAATAGATAGTTTGTCCATTTTAGGAAGTTCTAAAACTCCATCTTTTTCTTGGAACCCAGCTGCTAATAAAGCCTCATATGAATTAGAAACAAATTGCTTTATAACATTAACAGGCTCAATAGAACTTTTCATAATAACTTCTTCATGCCAATCTTTTAATGCCTTATAAGGATTTGAGGGGTCTAAAGATTTATTTCCAAATTTTAATTGAGACATTTGATTAACAATCTCACCAGCTTCTTGAGGAGTAAATGTTTTAAGCAATAATGAATCACCAGTAAAAGATATTTGTTTATAGAAATCTAAAATAGTATCAGCTCTAACTATATCATCACGAAATTTATTTTTAGCATCAACATTCTTATCACCAAATGTTTCTATCATATATCTAGTAGCAGCTTCTTGGAAACCATGAACCTCAGTATTAGGAGGTCTATCCCTTTCTATCCTACCATGCCTTTCAGATATATCTCTTATAGTTCTTAATTCAGCACTACTTTCTATAGCATGATTTGTAATAGTATCAGGGTCAACACTTCCCTTGCTCTTACCAGCAGATGTATGATATGCACTAGCTAAATCATTAAGGGCTTTAAAATCAGAAGTTCCTATTGCCTTTAGATTACCAATGGTCTTACCTAGCATTTCGCCTTTTAAAGAAGCATAATTTCTAATATCACCAGTCTCAAAGCCCATCATTTTAGTTCCAGTATGGAAAGAATGAGCTTTCCTAGTAAAAAACATTGCTGTAAAAATATTCGATATACGTTCTTCTGGTGTTGCTCCAAAAGCCATTTCAACATTTTCTATCCCATAATTTTTTACAACATCATATACTCCTTGAGCATTCATAGCCAGAGTACCCATAGCCATTCTAGGTAAACTATAAATCATTTCTGCTCCAAACTCCCTCATCCACAACCCAGGGGCATTCATAAGGAAATCTTTTCTAGCTTCATTTATAAAAGTTACCATTTCGCTACTAGAAGCATTTTTCCACCATTCATCCCTGTTCATTTTATCAAATTTTCCAGGGTATTTCCTTACCAGCTTATCAACAGTTTTCTTAGTTACTTCACTTCCTCCTATCATATCCATTATACTTATCTGAGCTTCTAATTGGCTTTTACTCAATTTTCTAGCTGGAGTAAGATTTTTCACCATTCCATACATAACATCTTTTGTCTTTCTAAGCATAGAACCTTGACTACCACCTCTAATAAATTTAACTGGTCCTAATACAGAAAGTATTGCAGACTCATGTAATGTAGTTCCTAAAATTCTACTTGCATATGTATCTTCTTTATCATCAGGAATATCGTAACCAAGATTAGCCTTCACAGATTCAACAGCACTACCTCGCATAACACCTATTGTCATCCCTAATAATGCATCATATCCCATAGCACCAGCAACTAATCCAATCTTAGGACTATTAGGAAAAGCTTTAGCTCCTAAGCCAAATAATATTCTTTGTGCATCATTAGGATTATTTTGTGTTACAATTTTAAATACTTCATCAGAGAAATTTTCTAGAGTTTCACCTGCAAGACCAGTTATGCTATTAACGTGCTTTCCAATTTCACTTTTAGCAGTAGTCTCAAATACCTCATTGCCAAATTGCCTTAATGCCGCAGCTTGACTATCTTGACCAACTTCTTTTATCCCTAATGTAGCAATTTGCTCAAAAGCATCATCCCCAAAATTCTTTCGTACAAGGTCATCAGTTACATTTGTTTTTATCTTATCAACAAATGCCTTTTGAATATCTTTACCTGCTTTTGCACTTACAACTCTAGTTCCAACTCCTCCAATTTTACTTGTTGCTGTAATAGCTTTACTAGTTAACGCTCCACCAACTACAAAAGTAGGAATTGTTCCTAGTATTGAGCCTAAAGTATATCCGACTTGACCCCATAAACTTAAATCACCAAATTCACCTTCATAACTTTCTGGTAGCAAGCCACCTAGACTTGTAAACTTTCTTTCTAAGTGTCTAGTTTCTCCTTGTAATTCTGATGAATTAAGAGTCCCTTCAGCTACTTGCTTTTTTGCAATCTCTTCACGAGCTACATCTGCTATAGTAGCAGCACCTAATGTAAGAGCTTCTGTAGCCCCCCAAGTAGCTTGACCTAAAAATTCATATATATTACCACTAGGAGCTTCATCTTCTAAAGAATTAAAAGTATCTACGTATTTATCTAGCCCCTCTATAGGAGAATCCCATATAGCCCTAGTAGAATCACTAGGGTGATACTTGCTATTAGCCATATTTTATGTTCTTTGAAGACCTGTTATAATATCTCCCTCATCTGGTTGAGGTCCAAATAATATATCATGAATTTGCTTTCCTATTTGTGGATAAGCTTCAGAAATTTGCCATATATCATAAACAGTCCATCCTAAACCAAAAGCCCCAACAACTGTTGAAACTACTTCAGGAACTAAAAGACCAGTTGTTGAAGCAGCTAACCTTGCAGCAACTTTAGGAAATTTACTAGCTAAAAACCTTTGCAACCTAGCAACATTACGAGGAGAATTTTCTAATTGATTTTTAATCTTATCAAAAGACTTACTAATACCTTTTTTGCCTTTGAAAATATCTTTCTTTACTTGTTTTTCTAGAGCTTTTTCAACACTTTCTGTAGCGACCTTAACTCTTTGATTTACTCTCTGTTCCATAAATTTAGGGTCATTAAGCAATCGCTTCATTTCAGCTGTTCTTTTTGTATCCTTTCCATAAGGTCTATTAGTTCTTTTATTTATACCAAATTCACGTTTAACCTCTAGCTCAGCTCCTTTTCTTGCCCCAGCCCTAACAGCTTTCATAGCCTCATCAACCTGACCAGACCAACTTCCAACTGCTATATTTGCTTTAAAATTATCAGTTAATGCAGTAGAAAGACCTTTAATAATTTGACCAGTACCAATATAAGTACCAGCAACAGCAGCTCCACCAACAACATTTCTTCTAGTCTCAGTTTGTTGATTAAGTACATCTGTAGCAAAATTTTGACCTAATTCATATGCATTTGCTGCTATACCTGCTTTAAGTCTAAATCTACCACCTGCCATAACTCCTCTTCCAGTCGCTGCTACGCCTCTTGCAATAGGCTCACGTGCTTGCCATGCCCCCACTGCTGCACCTCCACCTACAACTGGTGCTAACCAATCATTTGGGTCTGTAAAAACTTCGCCAATATCTGAAAGTGCATCACCCCATCCTCCTTCAGTAACCGTTGCATCTGGCTCGATTTCCTCTTGTTTAAATAGACTTGAATCTATTCCTTTTAAGTAATCACTCATAATAATCTCCTATTATTCTATTGTTTGCATAGGGAAAACTCTCCAAAATACATCTTCAGATAATTTACCTGCTTCTACTGCAGTCCATGCAGTATCTTTATCATACATTTCTAAAACTTTTTCATTAGCATCTTTTATATTAAGAGGTCCAGATAAAGTTCTAAATTCTTCTATTACTTCTTGCATAGACTGTAAAAATGTTACTGCTAATTCTTTTTGAGAGTCATCAGCATTAGGTAACTGTCCTTGTCTAATAAGTTCTACTATGCTAAAATTCTCTATTTTAAACATTCTATCGTTATTAACAAGTCTTATTAAGTCATTAATATAGTTAGAAACATTGTAAGAAGGGTCTTCCAATATTTTATCGGTTAAAGACGTTAGTCTTGGATTTGATATTAATCTCCTAACATAGTCCTTATCTTTGTATGGATTTCTATCGTCAAAAGCCCTCATAACCTCAGTTCCATCATCATAAGTTGGGAAAGCTATAATATCTCTTTCTTCATCTTTTTCAATGCTACCAACGTATTGACCTTCAATATAGACATCACCAGTAACCCAATTAATTTGAGACGGAGAAGACATTCCATCTTCTGTCTCAGTAAAAGAAATTCTTCCAGTTGGTATAGCTTGTAAATTTTCTGGAGCTATATGTTGCCACTCTTCTATTTCTGGACGTTTAATAAAAGGGGATAATTGTTCATATATTTCTTCATAATTTGAGTCTGGCAAGTCAAATAATGTATTTTCTATAGTTTTTTGCTCAAGTTCACCAGTAGTTGTTTCTGCTGTAATAGGATTTATTCTTAATGTAGGAACTATATTTCTAGAAATAACAGTTGATTCATCCCCTTTTGTTTCTGTTCTTGATATTTCTTTCAACTCCTTAAATGCTTCCCTTAGATAATTAGTGCTCTTAGAAGCTAGGTCATTCAAACTGCCTTTCCAATCACCATCTGCACCTTGAATAGTTGTTTCATCTTGATTTAATGCATTTTCTTGTGTTATTTCAGGTGTAGTAATTACATCCCACTCGCTCTCACCATAAGATGTATCTACAATTGAGGGTGCTCCTTCCATATCTATTTCATCTGGAGCTGGCAACCCAAGATTTGTCAATCTATCAGCATCAGAAAGTTTTCTTTGTTTGTCAATAAAATCCCTATCCGCTCTACTCAACGGGTCAAATCCATAAAATTCTTTTAAAATCCTAGTTAACTCTTCTTGTTCATTAATGTCAACTGCGTTATCCCACTCTTCAAATCTTGCTTCAATTTCATCTATTAAAGGGTCATAAATAGGATTCTCACCAGAAGCCATATTAATAGCTCTAATATATTTTTGATTAGCACGTTGCGATTTAAGAAGAAGGTCTTTTTGTATTTTAAAACCTATCACTTTCATAGCATTCTCTTTAGAAGGCTTTTTATTTTCTAGATTTGCTATATTTCTCCCTAAATCATCAACCATAGTATCTATATTATAATCATAATCATTTGCTAAGCTTTCTTCAAGTTGATATAAGAATTCTGTGTGATGAGGCATATCAACTCCATAAAATTCTTTAACTCGCTTTGCCTCTGATTCATATGAACCTATCAAATCTTTTAAACCCATGTCTTTTGATAATTGGTATTGATGCGCCATATATCTTTTTTCATATTCATCTATATTAGAATCACCGCCTGCTAGGGCTGCGTTAAATCGCAAACCTGATGCTGTATACCCTTTTGCACCAGTTTGTTTAATCATGGTTGTTTTATCTTCCATGAAATCTGATATATCATTTTGACTAAAAGTCTCTAGCTCCCTATCAGCCTTAATAGACTCAGTTAAAGCTGCTTTAACATCAGTGTTTAATTTCCTTAAAGAAGCATCGTCAATATAGGCTCTATTTGAAAAATCTTTCATATAGTTAAGAGTTTCTTCATCAACAAGACTCATATTAATCCCAGTTGACTTAAAATAATTTTCAAGAGTCATATCTTTTTTATCTATAGCACCACTTTTATCAAAATCTCGGACTCCAGCTCCTTCTGTTAAAAATTTCCTATACCCTTCTAAATGAGTCAATCTAGTATTTGCATCTTCTATAGCAGATGTATACGATTGAATATTTGTATCATAATCGGAAGCTTGCTTCTGAAGTAATCCTAAAACAGTTTCAATATCTTCAGCTGCCTTAACAGCCCCGTCAGTTGTGCTTATTTGCTCATTAACAGAGATACCTGCTTTTGTGTCATAAATATTCTCTAGGCTATAATTAGCGACTCTTAATGTTTCTTTAAGGGTATTAAGTTTTTCCTCATCAGCTCGCCTTTCTCTATCATAGAAAGTAATTTTAGTTTGCATTAAATCACGGTCTTTTTGAGCGTCTATTTTGTTGAGAGCAAGAATAGCAGCTGTTTCTTGCTTTGATTCAAGGTTTTCTCTTTTACTAATTCTATTTAAAGCTTCTATTGTTTTTGATACCGCCATTAGCTAAATAATCCTTCAAAAAAGTTATCTGGTCTAGTTTCTATATCTTCTATAGCTTTATAATAATTCCTGTGAATATCTCCAACACTTTGTTCATATGCTACATTTGCACTTCTATCTGACAAGTCATGAACACTTAATGCATTTTTATAATTTGTAATTGAAGAATCAATCCCTGCTTGATATGTATCATATACTGTAGCAGCTTTCTTTTCCATTTTCCTTGCTTGATATTGATTTGTAGCGAGATTTGTTTTACCAATATTTTCACTCGAATCTTTTAAATCTGTCAATGATGTCCTTGCTCCAAAGTTAATTTTATTAATACTAAAATCCCTAGCTGAAGCAGCTATATCCAATTTTAAATCAGCAGTATCCCTAGCAATATCTTTTTTATCACCAGCTAATTCAATTTGTGCATCTCTATAATCTTTTTCCGCTCCTAAAGCATCATCCTTATCTTGACCCCAATCCCATGCATCAAAACCTGATTTGACGGCACTACCAGCAGCTAGAAATGTCGCAGCTCCAGCCCAAGTTAAACCTATAACACTCATTTGTTTTTTGCCTCCTTCAGTTCTTCAAAGTTTTCAGCAATTATATCTTTTTCTATTTCTTTTATATCTGTTTTATCTGTCGCATGAACAGTAACAAAAATACAATCTGTATGTGCATATATCAACCTTTTAGTACCAGCTTTTGTTATACTATAAAACGGAGCTGAAATTCGTTGTTCACCCTCATCTGTAAGCATAGACATAGTTCCTTTCATTAAGAAAAATGGATGATTAACTTTATGTATTTTAGTTATAACCACTTCCCCAGCTGGATTAAATATTTCCCTTATATATATTCCATCTCCAAAAAAATGCCTTAATGGATTGTAAGCATTGGCTTCTTCTTTAGTTCTAGTTAAGGGATGCGACTCCATTCTCTCTTCAGCTTTTATTATATTCTTTCTAAATTCATCTTTACTATACTGAGGAACTGATTTGAAATCTGGTTGATTAACATTGGACAATGCTCTTTTGTATTCTAAGAAATCCCAAGCTTCATCAAATGTAAATGTATGCTCAATATCTAATTTCTTAGTAATGCTATCAAATTGTTTTTTTGCAGTTTTTTTATCCATATTAATGACTCATATTGTATTTATCTTCATCTTTTTCAAACTCTTTATCTACCCATTCCTGATCGCCATCAACATAGTCTGGATTTCCAGCAGTAGTAATTTTTGTTACTGGAGGTCGGTGTTCTGTTATCTCACCTTTACTTAGGGTGTGGGAAGTTTTTATATTATTATCATCTTCACCTTCTTCAACTTGCCTTACTATATTATCATACAGATAAGATGTAACTTTACTTACGCTATCAGAAACTACATCTGCAAACTTCTTATTTAGTGGTAGATTTGAAAAAGAAAATTTCTTTTTATTTAATTCTTCTTTAGCATCGCTATTCACATTTTCTTGAATATCTTTTACTGGTTCCGAAGCCTTTTTAGTTTCTGGTCTAACAAAGTCCTTAATATTTGTAGCTCTTCTACTTACAACTTTTTCCCAATTAGAAACTAAATGCTTTGCTTGTTTTTTGTCATATGGAGCTTGGGAAAATAAATTTCCTAATTTTGCAACTGATTTTCTATCATATAACATATTATTATAAATAACGCCACTCTGCTTTCCCCATGTTGTAGGGTCGCCAAAATTAAACTCTTTAGTATCTTCTACAATCTCAAAATCTTCAATGCCAGATTCTTTTAATAATGTTGTACCAGTCTCGAAATCTTGTGTTGATTGCTCTTTTCTATCCACTATTTCAGAAAAAGATAGAAGTGAAGCAGATAAATCATCCAAATTCTTTTTTGTTAAACTTGACTGATACTCAGAAACTTTTCTATCATATCTTGATTTACCAACTGCTTTTGAAGCTTTTATATAATTAGACATATTTAATCCCTTGTAAAAATTGATTTATACAATACATTATCAATTCTAACATATTGAATTACACCTTCTGATGTTTTTCTAAGAACAGGAACGCCTTCTGTTAATTCATTTACTTTTGGCTTACCCTTTCTAAGATGGATAGTTTCACCTTTTTTATGAATTGAAGTTCTAGCGTATCTTAACGGATTCATATACTTAAATTTACTTCACAGATTTCAATCTGTAAACAACTGTTATATCGTTAATTAAAAAATCAGAAGCAGCAGTTCCAGCTAATTTTAAACGAAAACTTTTAGCATTATTAACAGATGCGGATGGCACTAAGGTAGCCACTTCCCAATCATTTGTTCCTACATCAGATAAAGCACCAGTAGTAAAAGCATTACTAACTGCGGTTTCTCCGTCTTTGCCATATGTGGGAACAATAGCAGTTCCATCTCCCATATAGCTTATTTGAACATTATATATCTTCTTTCTAACAGATGGATTTCCAAATGTTAATGCTTTAGTTTTTAGCTTAAAATCAGTTTTTTGAGCAGAGCTATTATCCCATTTTAGAAAATAACTATTAGGAGTGGCTTTATAAGTCCATAATAAATCGCCATTATGGTCAATAACAATATTAGATATTGTTTTATTAGATGAATTCCAAAAAGCCTGAGTAGCAGAAACCCAAGAACCAGTAACTAAATCATATAAATATGCATTTTTATTTCCACTTGTTGACAATGAATTAGCAATAATAATTTGCCTATGTCTAGGTAGGTACGCAATAGCAACATGATTGGCTGTTTGAGCCTGCCAGTCAGCATCACTTATCATTTTCCTACCTCTATTTTCTAACAGGTTATTTACTTGCTTACCATCATATAAATAACAACCATGCTTATTAACCCAAGCAATTCCAAAATCAGTTTTACAAGTTGATGTAGGATAATCAACTCCTTTATGCATAAAAGTATCTTCTAAAAATTCTATTTCTTGAGAAATATTTATAAGATGCATTTTATTCTTTTTAAATTGAAGTATTCTATCTGCATATTCTTCAAGTTTTATTATATCATCCCCATCCCTAACACTTACTTCAATACTTCTTGACTTAGGAAATAAATCAAATCCATTTACAGGAGACTTAATCATCATATCTCCATGAACTATCCCATCTTGCTTTACATTTCCTATATATGCTTTTCTATTCACTATAACAATAGACTTAAATTGAGCAGATACTGTTTCATCATGAGAATATCCATTCATATCTTCATATGACAAAACCTCAGGAGGAGAGTCAAATTGCATCTCAGTTTGCTGAAATCCATTCTCAGTTACCCACGGTTCCCAAGCACCAGATAAAGGACGTCTTGAACCTTTATTTGCATCAAAATATGATTCATTAATTAAAAAAGGAGTAGATATACCTACGGTCGTTTTTATTTTTTCATAATAAAGCCTAAATCCTATAATTCTAGGGCTATGATGCGTAAACCAATCAGAGTCTGAATCTGTATTAGTTGAGTTTATTTTTATATTAACTTTTAACGGCTTATCATCTGTGCTTAATGATGTAAGGTCATCATCTGTATCGGCTAAAAATTCTAATCCACTATCATACCCACCATCATAAATATAAGAAACATAGAACTTATATGTCTCATCGCCAGAAGCAAATTTCCAAGTACCAGTTGAAGTTACAAGTTGCATTAACTCTATATGTATAGCACCAGCTGCAATTGAATGACTTCCTGCGCTTGTAGTACTGCTATTTCTAAAGCTAAATTTCCCAGATTGAGAATTAGCACCAGATGTATCAGTAGACTTAGAAGGCTTTGTATAAGTAGCATTTTCAGTATACCATCCATTATACTTTTCACCATCCATATAGTCTCTAACTAAATATCCAAACCATTTAGGAGTTGAAGTGTTATTAAAGTTAGACTCAGTCACCCTTAGCTGACCATCTACATTATATGGAAGCATACGAAAATTTGCATTACTTCCAAGACTAAAAGCTTGACTCCACCCACCTTCTTTTAATGAAAAATTATCAAAAGTAGATTCATAAGTTTGAGAGTCGTCACTATTTTCAATTTTTAACCCACCAGTTGATAAGGCTACAAAATCAAAAGACTGATCTCCGCTCGCAGTAACTTGCCCATATGTTTGAGAAGGAGATGTCGCATTTTTAATATTCCAAACATCCCCAGCTTGTAATGATGGAACTGTAAATGTTAATGTATAAGATTTCCCAACAGTTGTAGGAAAATAAGTAGCCGACAAACCAACATTCTTTATTCCAGCAGCCCCACTAGTGTAAACTAACTGCATCTTATTATCAGATTCATAAGTAAAGTTTACAGAAGTGCCACCAGTACCCCACTCACCACCCCCATCAATTCCTGCTTCCCAGTCTGCTTGCCCCGCTGAAAAAGTCCTATTTTTTTCATCAGCTATTAATTCAACATTTATTTTATCCTCTTGAGGGTAGCCATAAATATAAAATTTCTGATTTGAAGATTCTGCGCTTGATAAAACAGTATAATTTGTAGATATAGCAGTAGAGTCTTTTAACCCCTTGCCAGATGTATATGTGCTACCAAGACCTGGATAATCATGAGAAAAATGAAATAAGCCATAACCAGCAACTGTGTCTGCTGAGCCCTTTGAAGTTATTCCATTATCAGCAGATACATATCCACCAAATGTTCTTACTTTACCAAGTTCATCAACCATTAAATCATTGGCTTCCGTAAGTTGATTCTCTACAGCATCTCTAGGGTCAGCAAATGTATTTAATCCACCATGAAATTGATTAATAGTTTCTACTTTTTTAGGCACTAGTCAAGTATCTCCACATGAACTAAATCATCAAAGTTATTATCTTTTATCTCGCCATCTGAATCCCAATCTCCGCCCCATCGTACTCTTATGCCTAGTTGTTGACCAATACCTCTAAGCATACCACCCATGTAATGAAATCTTTCTCGGTCTTCCCAATCTATAGGGTAGGGAGCGATGTCTACAGCTTTTCCACTCATGTGTTTGCTGTACTTAACTTTGGTTGCCCCTTTTTTGAGTAGCTCTCGTTGTCTTTCTTCTGAACGAACACCTTCGATAACAGTAACATCCATTATCTTAATAAGCTGATTAAGAACATTAACAAGCTTAGCGTCTACACCCTTTAAACGCTTCCTACTCCTTCTTCCGAACTTAAACATTATTCAAATTCGTTTAGTACTTTTTTTATCTTAGCAACCATTTGGTCATCTTTTTTACTAGGGGTTGCCTTAGCGATAACTTCAAGTACTTTAAGTACAAAAGCTTTTGCACCTTGTTTTTTTACTTTTCTTTTTATATACGCAGATAACATACTCATTTTTTATTTTCCTTTTTTAAGAGTTGAGTTAGACCTTGCCAAACAACATCAACCAAGATGTCATCTTTTTCTGATGGGGATAGCTTAACAATCTTTTCCAAGCAGAAAAAGACTACTATAACTACTTCCCAATTTTCACTTAACCATTCCATTTAATACTCCTTTAAATAAGTCGAGTATGCCTCAGCCCCAGAGGATGGACGAGATAGGGAGGATATAGAGCTAATAGGAGGCATACTCAACATTTCTTTACTCGCTATCCTTTAATTTTTTTGACTTTAATAATAAGTAATAAATCTGTATTGCAAACATAACACACATTAAAACACCAGATATTATATCCGTGTAATACACAAAGCCTAAACCTGTACTAATTGTTGTTACCTTCAGACTGTCCATTTTTTAATCCTTGTATTTCATCTCTTAGTTGTGACATTTTTTCATTATGCTCAATCTTCATCTCCAAAGCTGCCACTCTTAACTCCATTTGATACCACCCCCAAGCAATCGCTCCTAGTAGACTGATAATATTTATTGCAAATTTCATATCTATTTTAATGCCGCCCATTAATTCTGCTCATTGAACCTTTCAATTCTGAAACTTGATTATCGAGGTCATTTATCTCTTTAGTAATAGCATCAAATTTTCTATCCAGTTTATCATCAGATTGATTCCAGCGATTAATTAATTTAATTACCATTCCTTCCATATTCTCAAGAGTCTCACTTTGACCTTTATTTTCTACTTTTAAATTTTCTAAAGTCCCTTGCTGTTGTGCTGATTTATTAGACAGAGACACCACTAAGTATACAAACATAGCCCCAACAACTCCAATCATTCCAGCTTCGCCATATATCTCCATGAAATCCATTATTTCTTCTTCTTTTTATTAGTTAGTTTTTGATACCATTTCAATTCTTCTTCCATTTCAGCAAATCTTTCTTGCTCTTCTACTATGTGTTTCTCGACAAGTTCTGTGATTGTTTTATTAGCCTGTTCAAAATTTGTTTCAAGGTTTTGAATACGAATTTCAATTTGCCAATAGCCATAAACCAACATCCCGATAAGAACTGCAATTTGACCAAGCCATTTAAGGTTAATGCTAACAATGGCGTTATCATCAAGAACAGTAGCACGATAACTTCTGGCGGTATCAGGTTTTTCACTCACTTCACCTCCCAACCACAAACTGACCAACCAGAGTCACACCCTGTCAATATCGTTACAAAGAATATGAACAATAGAAACAGGATGTACCCTGTAATCATCTGATGCTCGGGTTTAGTGTTTTTCCACAAAAACATATTGCACCTTGATGTTGTAGCTTGTACTACTCGACCACTTCTGCTTCTTCACCATCATCTTCAAGAGCTTTCTCTAACTTCTTCATAAAGAACTCTCTACCTCCTTGCAACTGGTCTAAATTAAACATACTTGCTTGTATCTTTCTATCTAAATCAGCCACATGATTCACTAAAACAGCTTGTTCTTCTGTGAAGTCTTCAGGTTTGTACTCAACATCATTGATAACAACTTTCTGAGTTTCTTTTTTTGTTTTATCAGACATTATTTATCCTTTTGTTTACAGAGCTTTTATGTCAGTCTTCAAGGCTTCCCACCCTGCTTTCTCAGCATTTTGCTCTGCTATTTGGTTGTCACATTGTGCAATCTTATTATCACACTCTGCAACGGTTACGGTTTGAACATTATCAGTACCTGCAGCACCTGTTTCTGGGTTGAAGGTCTTCTTTGTTAATTTGACTACCTCATGGCTCACTTCATCTTTTGCTTCACGAACCACAACGCCTTTATCGTCTTTTACTTCAGAAACGGCAGGCACATCTACTATTTTAGACTTAGCCAAAGACCATTTCTTGTTTTTCTTTCTTATTGCATAGTCTTTCATTCTATACTCCTTAGTTAATTAAATCTTTGCTATAGTTATATAGCCACCATACAAATAATCAGATGTACTTGTTGGTGACCATTTTAAAACAACATAATTAGTTGCAGATGAATCAAAATCTGTGCAGTCAATTTCAGTACCAATATTCCCTGCACCCTTTTCTACTCCATCATCATCATCTATATTTGCTTCATAAATCTTCACTACATTTCCAGTATCGCTTCCATAGAGCATACAATGAGTAACCTTATATCCTCTTGGTATGTCATAGTTGGCATGGGTTTCTATATTTGAATTGGTAACATGAACCTTACCAACATTCGCTTCACCATCTACAGATACAATACCATCCGTATCTGTATTGCTATCATCATTAGGTATAAAGTCAAATGGTAATACTTTAATTCTTGTGGCATATCCATGATGTCCACCTAGTATTTGACCACCACTTGAAACAACCTCTACACCATTAAATTTGATAGTTTCATCTGCTAAAATTTGCATAGCAGGAGTAGTTTCCCAAGTAGAACCACCAGTAGCG
>TARA_R100001594_G_scaffold13996_3_pt1 | contig 40363 bp, 46 predicted proteins | sample TARA_R100001594 | Tara Oceans TARA_R100001594 (sample SAMEA2622752) | marine metagenome | biome: marine biome (ENVO:00000447); feature: marine epipelagic mixed layer (ENVO:xxxxxxxxx); material: "saline water (ENVO:00002010), including plankton (ENVO:xxxxxxxx)" | depth 150 m | reverse complement strand
TCGTCATCTAATTGAGTGCGCCTGCTAACGGGGCATCCTTTTATCAGGAAGCTGTAGGGCCTAATTTTCTTAATCGTTCCATGAATAGATTTTCTTCCCGCTTCGGAAAGAACATGGACTAAATTTATAACATTAATAGATTTAGGTAAAAGGTAATATAAATGGTGAAGGCTACAGTGCTGGGTAGGATTGAAAAACTTGTCACTTCTATACGTAGCTATAGTTTCTTCTTTTAAATCAAGCGTCGCGTCATAAACGTCTACAGCGTCTGGAGCAAAAACTATAAAATTATCGTCTATGCCTTGATCCTTAGTGGAGCTTTTATTAATATATAAATTATCTATATTAGGTCCCAGAGCGTAAACCCAGACAGAATTAGATGGCTTCTTCCAGTTTTCTAAAATTTTACTCAAGTTAATTTTTTGCAAAAAGAAAAGGTCACAACGGCAAATAATAACTAAATCGTAATCTACCTGATTTTCTTCTTTGTATTTACGGTAACAGTCAATAACTTTTTTTGTAGTTGTAATCACTTTCTTCCCTAGGGCTGGCCCGTGTTCCCCGCTCACGTCATCGTCTATACTCCAAGAAACTGCCTTTAATTTATCCGCCATCTCTTCATAGCGTTTTATATCTACGTTTTCACTTTTCCAAGTATGAAAAAATACATCACAGTTATTATTTTTGATTAAATTTTCATTTAAATTATCAATATTATGTTTGTAATCTATTTCTATTCGATCCTTGTATTGCCAATGATCGTAACTAGTGATGGAAGAACCTTTTAAAAGAAGCGCTACTTTCATATTTATTCAATTAATTTTAAATCTATACCAATCATATCTGAAGAACTAAAGACGGAGTACTTCTCTCTTGTTAAAATCTCTCGAGCCCCGTCCTCTTGGGTTTGGGTATATATACCTTTTCCGGTGTTATAAAGTGGGTGACTTTCTGGATAACGCGTCTTACCATAAATCTCACAAATGTATATACGTGGACGAAATAAAGAAAAATCAAAGTCTTTAAGTATTTCGTAATCATGCCCTTCTGTGTCCGTTTGTAAAACTATATTTTTATATTTAGTTAAGTCATATTTGTTTGCGATAGTTTTTAGCTTTACGGTTTTAACTATAGTTTTCTCTTCGAATTTTTTTAACTCTGGGCAGCCTAGGTTATTTACGCCATGGTAAAAAGATCCTAAGCCGCCAGCCCAATGCTCTTTCCATAAGTTTGGTTGATTTTCTAGCCTAAAACGTACCTGTTCTGAGTCTATTGTTGCCCGGGGAATATAATACATTGTTCTTTCGCCCTCTTTATTACTGATAGCAACATTCTCGTAAGATAAGTTTTTTAAGTGTTTGTAATTGTCTTTTAACTTTTCAAAATAACAAGGGATAGGTTCAATTAAAATAGAGTTAGGATCATTTTTGAGAATAAAATCGTGCATTCTGTCGCAGCAATATCCGTCATTTGCGCCTACCTCTATTAAAAGAAAGTTTTTAGGGTCTTCGTTATAAAGATCCTGAATGGTTTGCATTAGTTTTTCTTCAGTCATATTAAAATTATTCTTCTAGATAGGCAGGTTTAACGTTGTCCCGACAGGTTTTACAAACCCCCTCTTTGGGGCCGTCTTCTTTATGGTGCTCCCTCCAAGGTTTGTAGGTGTCGCTAGAATGTATGTCCCATAATTTACCTTGGTTTATGTGCCCCATTCTACCTTCGTCGTAAGGCTCCACGTCAGACCTTAGGGCGCAACACACCATAACGTGCCCGTTGTAATCAATGTACATATTATGAAACGGCTGAAGGCATCGTTGTGTTCTTGTGTACTGCTCTGCAATAGGTACGGTACCTCCTCTGCTAGATCCGTCAATCGCAAAGTTTCTTGCCCTAAGGTGAATTGTGGTGCCCCTGTAAGAAAGGTCAAACTCTATTTTACAGTCTTCTATATCAACAAGCGTTTCGTAAGGTAAATCTAATTTTTTAATTTTAGATATCATTTTTGATTTTACTTTAGAATGATTGTACCTTTCTTGATTAGCTAAATACTGTTGAATCCAAAGTTGATCTAGCCCTATGTCACAAAGCTCTTCTATGTAATCTCTAGTTATATAATCTCCGTTAGTATTTGTTCTTAAGGTTGCATTTGGTAAAAGTTTACGAGCTTGTTTTACTCTTTTAGTAAAAACTTCTCGGTAAGAAAGGGGCTCGTTGTATCTGCTGTATGTTAACTCGCCTGAATAATCTATTTCCTGAAGTTGTTTCAGGAGGTCTAAATATACTTCCTCGTTCATGAAAGTTGTTTCTGAAATACGATCCACATAAGAGTTGGGACAAAACCAGCATTTTCTATTACAAAAAGAAAAAATTTCTATCTCTATAAGTTTTAAATTATCTTTGAATTTTGATTTATTATCCACTTAAGTCTTTCGTAAATTTTATTAGGAGTTAAATTATCTAACGCAAAATTATATGCGTTTTTGTTTATAAATTCTTGTTTTTCTAGTGCTTCATTTATTTTTTCGTTAAAATTTGACAGATCTGTCTTATATCGGACACAGTTAAAACCGTCCTCCCATTGATCGTAATAACCGTTAGGCGTTTCGTTTGTAAGTAAAACAGCTCCGCAAAACAAAATTTCAGAATGGCGAGGATTCATATCCCAAGCTGGGCCAGTCGCAGCGTACCAAATTCTACTTTGATTTAGCTTCTCGACGTATTCTGACTGAGACATTCTATAAGACTGACTAGGGTCGTCGGAGCCGTTCCAAAAAATAGATAACTCTTTTCTCTCTTGAATAAGGTCGCGAGCTTTGAACCTAATGTTTAACAGCTCCTCTGGCACGCCCTGCTTATTTTCATGCATGGCTCCACTAAAGCTTATGTCATATTTCTTTTCGACGTTAGGCGTGATATTAAAAATATCAGGATCCGCTCCATACGGTAAAGTAAAAGTTCGTATACCTGAATCTTTTTCTATCTCTTTTTCTAAAGGGGTAGAGGTTAGGATAAAATCTACATTGTGGCTTTTGCAAAAATTTATTTTTTCTTGGTAAGAATTTTTTACTTTATGTAAATACGCTACTTTTAAAGCTTTTGTGTTGGAGAAGTTAGGAAAATGCTTTTCATAACACTTGCTATCAAAAAAACCGAGCCCTAAAAAAATACAATTATCGGCAGAGAGGGACTCAGGTATACTTTGAATAGAATTTGGGTCAAGAGATACTTGAGCATCTTCATTTTTGACTATTTCTTTTGCTAGCGTAGAGTAATAAGAAAACTGCTGATAATGAAAATGAGGTTCTATAATGTAAAAAGTCATTTGTTTATATTTTCCACGCTTGGCGCGGTATCTTGTAGTCTTCTGTATTTGCCTAAGTCGTGATAGCCTTCCTCTACGGCTTTAAAGTCAAAGATTTCCTCTTGAATAAAATGTGCGAATAGACTAATTATTTCATTGTCTCCCCATCGGTATTTGTAAATACCACCACTTTCGTTCACTTCTTTTATCCAAAGTTTCCATATATCCGTTTTAAACATTGATGTTTTAAGTACGTATGTGTCACACCAATCCAAAAAATGAAAATCATTTTCAGCAGTATCGCTATCTAGCAGGTTTAATAGCTTCTTGTTTTTGGGGGTTATATTATTCTTTTTTAGAAAGTTAATCGTTAACTCGCAAAGCCCAATTCTAGTGTCTAAATGACCTTGGTGAGGCTTGCCATCCCTTAGCCTTTGGCCAGATTTAAAACTACCTAAAAATTCTTTTCGTTCCGAGAGGATTTCAAATGGGTTGTAGGGTAGCTCCGAATTGTAGCCAGCTTCATCGTCATGAACCATTACGTAATCATGCTTATGAAATTTAGTATCGGGATACTCAAACATATTGCTAACAAAATGACACATATGCAAGTAGCCGATCCTTTGTATAGAAAAATGATTATGCACGTACCACAAATTTCTATTAAAAAATAAATCCTCATTTTTCACATGCTTAGGGGTGCTATAATCTATTTTAATGAATTGAATATAATCGCCTATCTGCTCATGAGTTGACTTTAGTAAATCTGGGTGGGAATATATATCATCAAAGTAATGAACGTAGACCGGATACCTGTATCTGTGATTAAAATTATCGTGCAGAGACTTTAGAGAGTTCCCTATGCAGTTTTCTCTTGAAGATATGTAAGAAATGCAGGCGTTAAAATTTTTCATAAGTGTTTCTCATATTGACTAGCTACGTAACTAATATCTAAATCAGGTCTATCAAAAAGCGTAGGCTTTCCTAATACCTCTATTATACCTTCTATAATTGTTTTAATATCTACTTTGGGAGGGTTATACAAAGGAACCTTGTCTCCTATGCGGTAATCTTCTTCCAACTGTATAACAACACCGTCATTTTTTACCAGTTCTTTAGTCCCGCCATTATGAGAACATAATACGGGAGTTCCGCATGAAAGAGCCTCGACTACCGTATTTGGGCACCAGTCAAGCCAAGCCAAGTGAATCATGGCGTCAGCCATTGCATAAATAGAAGCTGTATCGTCAGGTTTTAGTAGGCGAGTAAGTAAAACATTTTCCGGAATAGAGGATTTATCTTTTATATAGTCAAGTCCCCCTAAAGCTATAAGAAGCACGTCTTTTAGCCTTGGGTCCTTAAATGCTTCAATAGTTTCTTCCAACCTTTTATGCCGACGCCAAGAAGCAGAAGCTACGCATATCTTTTCGTACTTGGAAAAAATAGGGTTCTCGTACTTTATAGGTTTTACGTTAGATAAAAAATCTTGTTGGTCTATACCGTTAGCAATAATTGTAAAAGGTTTGTTTTTGTGGAAGGCGTGATATACCTCTTTTGAAAACTCAGACTGATAAACAATATGATCAGATTCGTCAAAGCTATTGAATATAGCTGCGTTCATTTGATCGTTATTTGGATTTTCTGAATCTAGATAAAGGCCATCTAGCCTTAATATATTAATTTCAGAAGCGTCTATCCTTTTACCCTGTATAATAGAAATATTTTTTTGTGGAGCTTCTCCAGATATATAGGGATCAACAAATCTATGACCATTTTTTTCGAACTGCTTTTTAAGTCGCCCTCCAAAAATACCGGGGCCGCCTGTGGGGCTGCAATTATTTATATAAAAACTAAAACTCATGCTATAAATCCTCTACTCCTAATAAACCTCTCCAAGTTTAATTGATATTGATGCTCTTCTCCTCCTATTTCTTGGTATCCGCGGTATAAATAACACGGCTTTTCAAGATAGAAGGTTCTTAAGTTATGTTGGTGCGCTTTATGAATAATAGGAAGCATGAAAGTTTGGTCTTCGCACCTTTTCATCCAGTTCCCTTCTTCGTCTTTAAAATTATCTTGATTAATTTCTTTGTATAAAGACAAGGGAAAGGTTCTAAAGTGACTACTAACCCATGGGTGGGAGTAAACATCAACGCTATCGTCTAAGTGATTTGAACATAGATTGATTCCATAAGGTTCCCAAATATTACTTGTCCATACTACTCCTGATCCGGCTTTATAAATACTATTTATCCATTCCAAAGTCTTTTTTTCACAAAGTTGGTCATCGGCGTCTATTATGCCTATTATAGTATTTTCTTCGTATAGGGAATCTAAAACTCGAACGGTATTTCCAACTGCGTACAATCTTTCGCCGTCGTTAGGCCAAACTTTTACAGTCCCTAGAGGAAATGGTTTATTAAGAAACGGAACTGCTCCTTGAGGGTGTTGAGAGAGCAGTGAACAAGCGTCTATCACCTCGTTCGAGGTTTTATCTATAGCTAAATGAAGACGGAAGTTTTCGTAACTTTGAAGAATGACGCTAGATATTAATCTTTTAAGATTATATAAGCAGTCTCCATGAATACGAGCAATTAACTCAAATTTGAAATCTTTTGATGTAATACTTGGGGCCTTTCTGTTAAATAATTCTCTATTTCGTCTAAAGACAAACTCCACCATTCTTCTTTAGTGTGTTGAGAATTATCGTTTGTTATAACTTCAAGGCCCATGAGCTTAGCTTCTATCGTTACTCGGGGGCATGTATCTTCAATAATAGGTAGAAATATCAACCCTTTATAACGACCCAATGTCTCTAGCATTTCGCCATGAGTCTTTGTGGAAATTAAATCATAATCTAACTCCATTTGAAGAGCGTAGCTTACAGCTTCCGAAACGCCTTTAGCTTGAGAGTGCCACCCGGGATGGCCTTGTATAATCGCGTATTTGCCATTCTTTTCCACTTCTCTCATTTGCCTCATTTTATCAAAAGATTCAGAGGTGAAACAAGAGGATAATACTAGAGATTTTTCCTCAGAAACAGGGAAATATTTTTTATGAATCTGCCTTTGACCTTCGGACATATAGAAAACTGCCGAAGAGTTGTTATGAATTAAAGTATATATATTTTTTAGAGAAAGCGTCTCTGGATTCTCTAAACAATCGCATTCTTTTTTACCTAAAATTTTATGGGGGGCAGGCCCTCTGTATTTACAGTAGCCATAATCAAAATCTATTTTTACAGTTCTCTTTCCCTGAAGAATAGTAATTAAGGTTTCGTAAGATTCCTTATTTAAATTTAAAGTATTCCCTATGATCCATACTCGAGGGTGTTTAAATTGAAGATGAATTTTGTTTAAATCTGCAGTTGAAATCAACTCGCACTCTTCCTTGAATGGCTCAATAATAGCATTTAGAGTTAAAGAGGTCCCCCCTAAATTTACTACTGAATCGTCAATAAAAGTATATTTTATCATCCAAGGTCAAAATTCTTTTTTACGGCATCGCTCTTCTTACTAGGGTCGTGGGGGTGCTTTGCCCCTTTGCGGGATTTAGAGTAATCTTCAAAGTATTTCTTCTTAACAGGATCTTCCCCTAATTTTTCTTCCCTTTTAGCTGAGGCTTCGGCTGATTGATCCCATAAATCTCCAATAGTAGAAGCTTTCGTCTTTTCGCGAAAATCTTTTTCCGAAAAGGGATCTATGTTAGTATCTATAGAAGCGTTGGGTATCGTATAAACACGTTGATATTGAACACCATCTATCTCGTAAACATGTTCTTCGTGAATACTTTGAAGAACAGTTACTTGTTCTCCCGTATCAGGGTTTTCATAAATATATTCAGGCATTCATCACCTCTATTATTTTATCAACCGTTTTTGAATAAGTGAAAGTTTCTTGTAGTTTTATCCCTTCCTCATTAACAGGAGAAGATTTATATCTCTCCACTGCAGCTTCGCAACCAGCAATAAATTCGTCTTCGTCAAAAGTATATATCTGACCTTGATTAAAAGGCCCTCCCTTGTTAAAGAAGATTCCGTCTGCTGCATCAGTTTTCCCATTAGGTTCTACCAATACCGCATTACTTTCATTAGCCCAATCTTTGTAAGAGCTAGCGTTAAGAATAACTCCATGTTTGCCCAAAGCGATAGATTGAAATTCGGGAAGACCCCATCCTTCCCCTCCAGACATTCCGATAACAATATTTCCGGAATTGAGGAAATCATTATAGAGAATATTTTTTTGCATATTCCCTAAAAAGTTAACATTAAAAAGAGCATCCGAATAATTTTTTCCATCCAGTATCTGAGATATGCGCGTATTAAAATCTTCCTCCTTCATAAAAGGATTTGTTATAGCGCACTGAAGAACATAATCTTTATTATTCCCATACTTTTTGAGCCAAGCCTTGATGACTTTATCATGATGCTTCCTCTTCTCAAGTTTGCCGCAAAGATTAAAAATAATTTTATCGGGGATATATTGCTGATCTTTTATCTTAAAATTATGCTTATCGAATCCAAGGGGAATAAAGTGACAGTTTTCTATACCAACTGCTTTAAATATATCTTGCGCGTGGCTACTGCTTACTATTACTTTTTGTTGATTGTTTGCAATATTGACTTCGATACTTGTTGGGTGATCTAATTCATAAAAAGTAAAGAGGGTTTGTTCCTTAGAGTAAGAAGATAGGCTGTCTTGATTGAGATGCCAAAGTTTAAAGATAGGGGTATCTCGACTATACTCCTCAAAAGATTTCTTTATCCCAGATTGAATCCACGAAGTAAAATCTTCTGAAGTCTGCTGACTGCTTAAGTCTACCTGCCCGATTGTAAATAAAGAAGGTTGCACCCCCCTCTCGTAAAATTCACGAAGGAGGGCGGTGCTAACCTGACCAAAACTTACCCCGTTAAGAGGTAGATGGAGCGCAAAATTCATTAAAATAATGCGCCGTCATCAGAGGAATCATTGGAAGCTGCTGGGGCTGCGGCAGGCGTAGCTTGAGATTTGCTTTCTCTTTCCTCTTTAGTTTCACTTAGGTAAATGCGAAGGTCCGGAGCGTTTTCATTCTTCACGGTACCGTCTTCATTATACTTGGATTTATTTTTGAACACAACAAGCTGCACTTTGCCACTTGCGTCTTTTAGTTCAATATGTCCAGTCATGTATTGAGAGCCGTTATTGCTCTTCTTTGCCCAAAGAGCGCCAAGTTCGCGCTCTTGCCAGTCGTTTTTCTTTTGTTCGTTCGACATAAGAGTCTTTAAATTATATCTTTTGGATGAAATGTCAACACTTTTTTTTCAAATATTATCAAGTAATTTTTCGCTCTTTATTTTTTTTCTTAATATCTCTATCCCTTTATTATGTAAATTTATAGCAGTTTGAGTGCTTATATTAAGTTTTTTTGCGATAACGCACCAAGAGGGCTTTTTTTCAGAGGTAGAATATCTTAAAGAAAAAATCTTTTTTATACGGTTATCTTTAAGTTGATTTAGGATATTGTCAGCAAATTCGAATAAATTTTCACACGTATTAAATATTTGTTTTTCTGTTAAGCAGTCTAATATTTCGTCTTCTGTTGTTACTAGCCTGTCTTTTGATTTTTTATTAAGTGTGTTCAAACAGAAATATTTAACTTGGTTAGCTAACCAAGTGGAAAATTTAACATTTTTATCTTCTTTGAAGTTTTTTGCCGAATTCCAAATAATTAAATTTTTGTCTGAAGAAGCTTCGTCTATATTTATATTATTGGCGAAAAAGCTTTTAGAATACTTTCTTATTATTTTAAAATAAAGGCCGCTATGCCTTTCTGAAAGTTGAAGAAGACTTTCTTCACAATTTTTATTTTTTATCCTTTTGACTAAATGATAATCAGTCAAAAAAGACCATTCGCCTTTTTCCATAACTTTATTTTTTCCCCAAATTCCTTAAAAGAACACGCACTATCTTTTTGAAGGTCAATAACATAGCGATGATGCCTCTTAAACAAACGTGGTAAAATTATAGCGTATTCAATCAAATCTTCTAAATCTTTTTCTAAAAAAATGTTAACGTCTGAAAAGGCAGGTTCTTCTTCGTCTTCAGAAATGACGTAAATCTGAATTAAATAAGCAAAACCCGGAGAAGAATCTGGAAAAAAAACCTCGGAGATAAATTGACTAATTTTTATTTCATAAAAAAAATATTCATGAATCTTCTTAAAATTAAAATTTTTAAACTCTTGAAGATCAGTGTTTAAATTAGGTACAGCGCCTACTCCACAATAAGCCAATACGGGTTGGCAAGTTTGTTCTTCAAGGGAGCTGTCTTGGAGCATAGGTATTTTTTAACCAATTTAGAAGTTTTCTACAATGAAAAATTTTTAAATTATTATTGGTCACAGTAGGCCAATTTAACAGAAAATCTGCTTTTTCTTTTAATTTTGGATCATTTTCTTCTTCTTCTTTGTTGGCTGGTTTAATAAAGACTCGTTCACCCTCTAACCCCTCCTGACTGAGTCTCTTTAGTTCTTCGTAACGTGAAACATGAATAAGAATTCCATTGATTTCATTTTTTATCCAAAAAGTTTCGTCTTTTTCGTATTCATTAAACCTGACATCAGTAATGATATTTATTTTTTCAGAATTTAAATCTTTATTCAGTTTCTCTACCCAATACCTCCCGTTGGATAAATTTCTTTTAATTTTACCATGAGCAACTAGAAATGGACGAATTATATCTTTTTCTTCCCGAGAACAATTAAGAGAATCAATTCCGTATAATTCCTTAGAAGACTCCACTAATTCTTTTTTTAAATTATTAGCAATAGACAATTGCTGAGTAGGAATATGTAATCTATTAAAAAATAAAGTTAAGATATCAGCAATAGTATTCTTACCACATCCTGCTACTCCTGCTAAACCTATATTCTTATATTTAAAATCCATTTTAATTTGTTTTAATTTGTTTTAATTTGTTTTAATATATTTTAATTTAAAAAATAATAAACTTTTCCCTAGAAAGTCGAAGTGAAACGGAGACTTTCCCCGTGTTTGGCGGTTTTTCCAAAACACCGGCAATCTTTACTTTTCCCTGAGATTACTCCCCAGCTAGTCTTTATGGGGTGCATGGTAGGACCACACCCACTCTATTTGACATCACCACCTACTCTCCTAACTTAAGCGCCCTTGTAACGCTAGTTAGTTTCTCCAGTTGCAAGTCTCCGACAGCAGAGCTGGACATTAGATTGCGGGGCCATCCACCTTTTAACGTCGTAGGATGGCAATACGAACAGCAATGTTTTAGCCCCTTCGGGGATGATTGTCAACTTTTTTTAAGTGAGATTTTTGAAAAAAATAAACACCAACCCTCTTTCGGGAAAAAATCGGTTTTTCTTGACCTTTGTCCCCTTTTTGGAAATAATAAACCCATGCGCCCTTCTTGGGAACAGTACGCTTTGAATATCGCTTGTGCCGTAGCGGAAAGGAGTGAGGATATTTACCAAAAGGTCGGGGCTTGCGCCCTGAATGATAAAAATATGGTAATAGCAGTAGGGTACAATGGTCTCGCTTCAGGCAAAGATGTCTCCCATGCTTTTTTGAGAAACCGAAATCATAGGAGACCTTTTATGATTCACGCCGAAGTTAACTGCTTAAGCCTTGTAAAGCGAGGGGAAGTTAAAATGCTTGCATGCACACTGCTTCCGTGTTCTTCTTGCGCCGCTATGATAGCTGCTTATGGAGTAGAAAAAGTAGTTTTTAAGGAAATTTACAACAGAGACAAAAGTGGTTTGGAAATTTTTAAGTTTTACGGTATAGAATGTATTCAGTATGGAGATTAAATATTCTAAGTTGATCGATACGGCCCAAGTTCCATTTCAGGCAAACGAGTCAGACGCAGGATACGATTTATTTTCCACGGAATATGTAACTATCGAACCTTTTCAAAGAAAATTGGTTGCAACTGGTATTTCCGTAGAGATTCCTTCCGGTTTTTATGGAAGAATAGCGCCTCGAAGCGGGCTAGCGTGTAACAAAGGTATAGACGTAATGGCTGGAGTTATAGATTCTGGTTACCGTGGAGAAGTAAAAGTTTTATTGATAAATTTTAATTTTGAAGGGTATAATCTAAAACCTAGCGCTTTTGAAGCAATGTTTGGTTCATCAAATAAAATAGATATTAAACCGGGAGACCGGATAGCTCAGTTAATTATAGAAAAATGCTATAAAGTTAACTGGAAACAAATGAAAACATTAAAAAATTCCGAAAGAGGTGACGGCGGCTTTGGCAGCTCCGGAGAATAATCATGGATACTCCCCATAAGGAAATTATTTCCTATAACTCTAAAATGGTAGGCTCTGAAGTTCATGTTATAAAAAATGGTGGATGGAGGGGAAAGGTGGAAAAAGTAGTAGATCAGGAGTTTTTTGAAATATCCAAATTCGAAAACCCCCTCGAAGTAGAAATAGTGTCGATGTATGATATACGCTCTCTATCATACGATAACATCTGACCCACCTGTCTCAGTTTTCCTTTTCTAAAATTGCGTTTTTCCTAAGAAAAAAGCACATGTCCCACTTTGGCACACTAGTTGCTAAAAAGGAGGCATGTATTCACCAACATTGTTTGGCAGGGGCTTGCTTGACGTAGCAACGCCGTTATTCGAAGAGATAGATCGATCCTTTTCGCGTTACGATCATCCAGCCTTCGTTGAGGAAGAGGGAAATTATGTTTTTGAGGTAGAAATGCCCGGCTTCACGAAAGACGACGTAAAAGTAGATGTGGATGCGGCGGGGCACCTCAACCTACAAGGAACCACAACGAGACGAGGGAAAGAGGTTAAGTTTGGACAAACTTACCATATCCCCGATAAAGCCGATCCGTCTACTGCGGATGCATCCTTGAAAAATGGGATATTTAGGCTAATATTCAAAAAGAAAAACAAACACAAACCCAAAGAAATCAAAATTAAATAAGGGTTTTAAAGAACCGGGCCTCGGCCCGGTTTTTTTATGTGTAATTATTTAATATGCCTCTTCCTTCACCAAAAAAGGGCCAAGAAAAAAAGGATTTTATTAGTTCTTGCATGGCAAGCCCAGTCATGAATCAAGAGTACAAAGACCCGCAACAGCGCCTTGCTGTTTGTCACTCACAATACGGAAGGTCTTCCAAGGCAGCAACTTGGAGCGAAATTGAATTTGACAATTACTTGCTTTTAAAATAGAATTTTTTAAATGACTGATGACGTCATCTTAACTCAAGCTGCTCATGACCAGTTAGTTGGCCTTGTAGAACAATTAATTGAAATATCTATCTGGCAAGACGCAGAAGCTAAAGCAAAAGATCCTATAAAAAATACCGGGGAAAGCTTCATGACAAACAAATTAAAACTTATCCTAAATACCTTAAAAAATGAATCTTGACCAAGTTTTAAAAAAATTAATGACGGAAAAGAAGGATCTGACAAAGTCCTTAGAATTATGCTGCGATAGTATTGGGTTTTGGGAAGAGAGAGCTGATAAAATCTTTAAAAGAATGGATGAATTTGAAGAAGAGTCTCTTTTTTCTTCTGGAGAATCTCACGATAAAAAATTCAAAAAACTACAAAGAGAATCGGGAAAAATTATGAAAAGAATTGATTTCGAAAACAATCAATTAGACTCGCTCGAAAGCCAAATTTTAGATTTAGAAGAAAAGATAATTACAACACTCGCTCGGTATGCCAAAAAACAAAAAAAATAAAAAGTATTACCTGATTGAGTCAGAAAAGAGGAAGTGGTCATACGGAGCCTTTCCCCATTCTGAAGAAGGATTGAAAGAAGCTAAAAGATATTTATCGGCTCTTCAAAAAAAAACGGACGAGAAGTTAGGGATAGTGGAAAAATGACTTGACTCCTCACCCCGATTAAACTAAAGTAACTCACACACCCACTTGGGGTGTATTTTTTTCTACAGATGGAAATAAAAGTAAAAAAAAGAAACGGTAAGCTGGAAGAATTTGATGTCGAAAAGATAAACAAGTGCGTTTATCGAGCTTGCGCAGGTATTGACGGCAATAACGTATCGGCTAGCGAAGTAATACTCGACGCCCAACTTCAGCTTTACGATAAGATAACGACAAAAGAAATTGATGAAGCTTTAATTTTATCAGCTCGCGCTAAAATAGAAAAAGAGCCGAATTACAGTAATGTTGCTGCTGCTTTAGCTGTCAACGCTCTTTATAAAGAAGTTTTTAGGGAAAGCGTAGACTCAGATACTTTTGACCTTCAATACAAAAAATCGTTCGTGCAAGGAATTAAGAAGTTAGTAAAAAATGAAATCTTAAGCCCTAAACTTTTAGATTATGACCTTAAAAAGCTTTCTGAAGCTATCGACCCCGAAAGAGACACAAAGTTTAAATATTTGGGATTACAAATTTTAATAGACAGATACTTTATTCGTCTTAATAATAAAATTATTGAGTCTCCACAGGCTTTCTGGATGAGGATCGCTATGGGGCTAGCTTTAAATGAAGACAATAAAGAAGAAAGAGCCATTGAGTTCTATAACCTTTTTAGCAATCTCCTGTACACTCCTTCCACACCTACCCTATTTAATAGCGGTACTACTCACTCTCAACTAAGTTCATGTTACTTAAATACATTTGATGACAGCATCGACGGAATCTTCGAAGGAGTCTGGCAAGAAGCCCGCAAAAGTAAGCATGCCGGAGGTCTTGGCTTTGACGTTACTAATTTTCGTGCTTCTGGGGCTTTTATCAAAGGCACAAACGGGATTTCTGGAGGTCTTGTGCCATGGCTCAAAATCCTCAACGACACACTCGTCGCAGTAAACCAAGGCGGCAAAAGGCCCGGCGCGGGATGCGCTTACCTTGAACCTTGGCATCTTGATTTTGAAGACTTTTTAAATCTCCGGCGAAATACTGGTGACGAAAGGCTTCGTTGCCATGACATGAATACTGCTTCGTGGGTCCCTGACCTTTTCATGAAAAAAGTACAGGAAGATGCTGACTGGTACATGTTTTGCCCATCTGACTGCCGTGAACTTCATGAAGCTTACGGAGAGGACTTCGAAGAGTCTTACGATTATTATTGCAAGCATGCCGAAGAAGGCACTTTAAAAAACTTCCGCAAGATAAAAGCTAAAGAGCTTTGGAAGAAAATGCTTAAGGTGTTATTTGAGACTTCCCACCCTTGGGTAACATTTAAAGATCCCTCTAATATCCGATACAGCAACCAGCATCAAGGCACGGTTCATTCTAGTAACCTTTGCACTGAAATTCTTTTACATACGAAACCCTCCCAATATAAGGATGGAGAAAAAATAGAAATAGGAGAAACAGCAGTATGTAATTTAGGAAGCGTAAATTTAAAAAATCATCTTGGCGACAATGGATTAAATAAAGATCTTTTAGCTTCGACTATTAAAACTGCTATCCGGCTTTTGGATAATGTGATTGATTTGAATTTCTATCCAACTAAAGAAGCGGAGAACGCTAACATGCAGCATCGCCCAATTGGACTCGGTATGATGGCTACCCATGATGTTCTACAGATTCTCGATATCCAATACGATTCAGATAAAGCTGTAAAATTTATAGACGAACTGACAGAATTCTTTTCTTATAACGCAATCCTCTCCTCCAGTGAGTTAGCTAAAGAAAGGGGTAGTTATAAAACTTATTCAGGCTCATTGTGGGAGAAGGGCCAACTACCCATCGACACCTACAACAACTTACTAGATTTTAGAAAAAAATCTCCAAAGGTTCCCGTGCGGGGAAAACTCGATTGGAAAAAAGTAAGAGAACATATTTTAAAATATGGAATCAGAAATAGCAACACTATGGCAATTGCTCCTACTGCCACTATTGGCTATATTAACGGCGTGGAGCAGAGCATCGAACCAAACTTCTCAGTAATGTTTGTTTACGAATGTAAGAGTGGAAACTTTTACGTTGTTAATGAACAGTTTGTAAATGATATGAAAAAGGAAGGCTTATGGAGCCCTCAGCTAGCAGAAGCCGTTAAGGAAGTTGACGGCGACGTTATGCTTCTTGACATTCCTGAAAAATATCGTGAAAAATATAAGACCGCTTTTGATCGGGATATGTTTAAGCTAATTGAGTGCAACGCTGCTCGACAGAAGTGGATCGATCAAGGCATATCTTTTAACTTATACAACAAGGGCACTAGTCTAAAATACTTAAATGATATTTATATGGCTGCATGGGAAGCGGGACTTAAAACTACCTACTACCTACGTAATCGAGGAGCTTCTAAAGTTGAAAAATCAACAAAAAAAGAATACACCGAAGAAGAACAGATAGCTTGCTCTATCGCTAACCCCGAGGCTTGTGAGGCTTGTCAGTAATGAACTACAGCAAAGTTAATATATTTTATCCAGTAATAGGGTATACCGGCATGGTGCACTCGGACTATATGATGAGCACTATAAATCTAATGTCACTATGTCGCCAAAAAAACATAAGAATTGGATTAAGGTCTATCTGGTTTGAGAGCTTGATTAGTCGAGCCAGAAACGCCTCTGTTGCTTTTATGTTGAATAGAGATTATACTCATCTTTTATTTGTAGATACTGATACTCAATTCGCTCCCGACGACGTATTAAAGTTAATTGATGCAGATGAAGACGTCGCTGTAGGCGTTTACCCTAAGAAATATTTTAATGGTCAAAAAATTGAGGCAATGGCTTCTACGGGTAGAATGCCAGAATATTGGAGGCATTTAGCTACTGACTTTTCGACAGAAATAGATGCTGAAGAGCTTAAGAAAGCTAAGTCTCAAGATACAGTAAAAGCTAATTATGCGGCGACAGGGTTTATGCTTATCAAGCGAGAATGCATAGAAAAGATAATCGAAGCTAGGCCGGATATAAAATACAGAAACGATATTGACGGCTATATGGATGCAGGAGATAACTTTTACGACATTTTTCGATGCGAAGTGAACCCAGAGACTAAAAAGTACGAAAGTGAAGATTACGGTTTCTGTAAACTATGGAAGTCTTTGGGGGGAGATATAAACGTAGTGGCAGATATCAGTCTGGGCCATCGAGGGTTTAACACCTATATGGGTAATTTAAAACTTCAATCAAATTATTATATTCCAAATGAGTGACTCAAAAACAGGACAAATACTAGGGAAAGATATAGCAGGCGTAAATTGTATACTACCACACAAACATAAGACTGCGTGGGACTTGTTTCTAAAAGGATGCGCCAACAACTGGATGCCTACGGAGATATCGATGGCTGAAGATATTAAACAATGGAAAAATGGAGAAATAACAGATGATGAAAAACTTTTGGTCAAACGTTCACTCGGCTTTTTTGCTGGGAGTGAATCTCTTGTTGGTAACAATCTTTTGCTTAGTGGGTTTCGGTATATTACTGACGCTGAGTGTCGTCAGTATATTTTACGACAAGCGTTCGAGGAAAGCCTTCATAATCTTACTATTGTTTATGTTTGCGATTCTTTGGGTCTTAAAATAGATGAAGTTTACCGCGCTTACGAAAACATTCCCTCGATTAAAGCTAAAGACGACTTCTTAATGGAGATTACCACTGACCTCGGCAGGCCAGACTTCAATCCCCATACCCAAGAAGGGAAAAAAGAAATTTTAAGAAACTTTATTACTTACTGGATTGTATGCGAAGGGATATTTTTCTTCAGCGGGTTTGCAATGTTGTTGGCTCTAGGACGGCAAAATAAAATGCAAGGCATTGCTGATCAAATTAAATATACTTTGCGCGACGAAAGTTCCCATATTCAATTTGGGACTTATGCTATTAATCAGATTATAGAACAAAATCCTAAAATATGGAATAAAACGTTTCAGGAGGAAGTGACTGAACATGTACAGAAAGCTGTACAATTAGAGATAGCTTACGCTAAAGATGTGTTACCGCGAGGTATTTTAGGCCTTAACGCTGACATGTTTGTTGACTATATGCACTATATCGGTAATCGGCGGTTAGAGGGAATTGGGCTCGAATATCGCTTTCCTAGTGATAAAAATCCTTTCCCTTGGCTCGGGGAAGTAGTTGATGTTCAAGCTATGGGGAACTTCTTTGAACGTCGAGTTCGGGAATATCAACAATCGGGTTCCCTTGAAGATGACTTTTAATGTAAGAGTTTATGAACAACGATGTCACGATTTAAATTCTCCACCGAGTCTTTCATGTTGGGTCAAATCTCTTGCGAAATAATCGCATTATCCCAGCATTTAAACGAAAATCATGGACAAAAACTTAATGGAGAATTAGTTGAACTTGACAAAATAATAAACCGAGTTAACAGGGTTAAAGAAAATATGCTTAGAAAGGATAAAGAAAATGCCTAATGTATCAGAATTTGAAAGGGATAAACCTCGCGAAACCTATACAGCTATAATGAAAGCTAAAGAAAAGTATGAGACTTTACTGAAAGAGACTGTGATTATGGAAGACACAGATGCAGTTAGAGTAGAAATGGCCAGAGTGTTTCTTAGAGACTTAAAAGAAATTTTTCAAAAATTCAAATCTGGGGAATAATATTGTGTAACAATATACATGGCTAGTATAGCAGATCAATTCAAAGGACTCCCAATTGGGACACTAATCGCGGAACCGTTGCTTGGAGCAGCGAAGGCACAGGGCCAATTAGCTCACACAACGGAAAACTTTATAAAAGATATCGGGCTGGAAGACGATGGCAACGGAAACCTTAAGGCCCGAACAGTAGAGTTCGATTACGATGCACCCATCGAATCAAAAGATGCAAATGGAGCCATTACAACAAAAATTGAAAACAGAAAACTTAAAGTCCCCTTGCTTTCAGTTATTCAAACTCCAAATCTAGGAGTAAAAAAAGCCACTGTAGATTTCGATATGGAAGTCAAGTCTAGCACTCAAGACACTAGCTCTGTAAACACCCAGACCGACCTTAGCGTTAAATATGATAATTGGTGGTCACCTGTAAAAGTAGACTTAAAAGCTTCAGTATCTACAAAAAGCGAAAATATTCGGAAAACTGATAACTCCGCAAAATATACCGTTCACGTAGAAGCTCGTGACGACGGGGCTCCAGAAGGTTTAATGAAAGTTCTTGACATCCTCGGAGCAGCTATTCAACCTGTTCCTGCTGGTGGAGGTGGCGGAGGCTCTTCTTCTGGTGGCGGCGGTAGTAATTAATGGCTGACGACAAATTACCTTATTCAAAATCTGGATCATTTAAAGGTGCTCCTGCGCTAAAAACGTTTGATCACCTGATTCAGTGTCTCTATAACTCTGTAGTCTATGCTCAACGGTACGTAGAAACAGAGCATTTAAAACGGGTTATAGGGACGTATTTTGATGAGTATGGACGACCTATTACAAAAAAAGTTGTTCTTCCTACAGCTGAAGGAGACCAAGAGGTAGAAATACCCTTAATGACTTTAGCTGGCCATAATCATCTCAAAATAGACAGTCTAGAGATGGAATTTGACGTGGATTTAGGGCAATTTGAGAACGAGGACAATCACAAAAAACGCCGAATGATCGCTATGATCGGGCGCAAAGACCCTAAAAACACTTTAGCGAAAGTCAAACTTACTATAAAGAATGGAGACACCCCCGAAGGACTCGCCAGAATCAATGATAAAATTGTAAAAACTATCCCTAGTTAATATAATTAGGTATGGCAAGTGGCTATTTAAGATTAATGTTGGATTCGGCCCGTCGATGCGCAGCAGCAACTCAAGACGCGGCAGAAGATGCACGAAAAGCAGCTCAAGAAGCTCAGCACGAAGCTCAGGAAATTGACCAAATGGCTCAAGACGCAGCCAGTAAAGCTGTAGAGGCGGGCGAAAGAGTTAAGGTATTAGAGGCTAAAGTGTTAAAGCATGACAATATGAACCAAGAGGCTAGTGCCTAACCTTGTAAACGATATCCCCATCACTTCAGATGGGTTTGCTCATATTAGTTGTATTGTGGAAATCCCCAAGGGGACGAATACAAAATACGAATATAACGAAAAATATAATATTTTTGAGCTGGAAAGATGCTTGGTTTCCTCCTTGCAGTACCCCATTAATTACGGGTTTATTTCCCAGACTTTTGCTCTTGATAATGACCCTCTCGATGTTTTAATATTTAATCACGACCCGATAGACAGAGGCAGCTTGGTTAAATGTAGAATATTAGGAGTTTTGGATTTCGTAGACAACGAAGAGATAGACTATAAGATTATCGCTGTACCACACTGGTCTCCTAAAAGCAAGTACCCACGCCTTAACTCTATCGAGCCAGAACATCTTAAAATATTCAAGCAGTTTTTCCGTATATATAAAATAGATCGCGTTAATACCGTTAAGGTAGGAGAATGGAAGAACGGCAAGAAAGCTTTAAGTATTGTTACCGACGCTCATAAACGATGGATCAAAGAACAAAATGAATGATTTTTGTTTAACATTAGATGATTTTTTAGACCCTTCTCTAGTTGATGAAGGATACCACTCTATAATTAAAGAAGACTTTGATTCCTTCTTTGTAAAAAAAGACGACCTTACTCCCGAAAGATTTAAATATGATAATTGGCTACTGGATATAATAACGCAAACTTGGGAAAAATTACCTTTTTTAAATAGTGAAATTGCAGGGTTCGAAATATGGACTAATTCAATGGACTATGAAAATATCTTAAGCCTTCATTGTGATGTTGACGAAGTCCGTATGGATACAAAACAGGAGTGTGTTCACCCTTTATATACTTCAGTTCTTTATCTCGGGCCACAAAATAAATTAGAGGGGGGAAATCTAAGGCTTAATTTAAAAGACACGTTTAAGGATTTGCTTTCTAATCCTGAGAAGATAGAGGAAGAAGGGCTACAGGAAAACCTTAACGAAAATTGGATAGAAATTCCTTATCGATATAATAGATTAGTAGTTTTTGACCCTAAACGACCCCATCTAATAACCAAAATCGAAAAAGGGGATTTTGAAACGTCACCTAGGGTCGGCTTGACAATGGCGGCATGGAACTATGAAATTGAAATTGCAGAAAGGTATACATATTAAAAATGGGAATGTTTGATGACATAATCGTACCGAAGTCTTATCTAAAAGGCTTGTTAACAAAAGAGCAAGAGAAATTAATTAAAGATAATAACTATCAAACTAAATCTCTTGAAAACTTCTTAGGCCAATACAAAGTTTACAGACAAAAGCTTTATGTAAAAGAGAATAAAGAATGGATTAAAGATACCCGCAGCGGAAAAATTAATTTCTATACATCTTTTTATGACAAAGATGAAAATATGTGGTGGTCTGAGTACGAATTTACCTTTAACTCTGGAGTCTTAGATAGAAAAAAATTAATAAAATTTGAAATGCAAGAGACCGCCGAAGAAGCAAAAGAACGAGAGAAAGCTTGGGAGGAAAAAGCTAAGGAAAGAAAACTTTTTGAAAAAACGTTTAAATATAGATTTTACAGTAGGTTATTAAGGTTTTTATCCCGTTTGCATCATTGGGCCGCAAATAAAACAGTATCTCCAAAATAAATGAATGAAGCACGGTTTTACTTTATTGGAACTTTTACTAGCCATTACTGTAATCATGCTGCTTATTTCTCTATCCTTGCAAGCTTATGCAAATTCACAGCGTCAAGCTAGAATTGCTACGTGTAAAGTATATAGGAAGCAAATAGAAACCTTTCACGAAATGCCAGAATATGACTTGCCAACCATATCGGACTCCGATATTAAGCTTTTAGTAGAGACATATAATCAATGTTACAAATGCCATACTACCGCAAGAATCCCTTACTATTACGCCGAATAAAATGAAAAAATTAATCTTAATATTTATCGCAAGTTCTGTACTAGGCCAAAACAATTCTTACCAAACTATTACCGAACGTAACGCTTTTGGCTTAGCGGAGGAAAACGCAGTTAAAGTTGATCTTCCTCCAGTAGTGCTTAAGTCTCCCGTTAAACTTCATCTTACAGGTATTATGAAGTACCAAGGGCTAACCAACGTCTTCCTTTACTCTAAAGACCTTTCCAAAAGATTCCTTACCCTAAACCATAAGAAACCAACGGACAGCGGGATAGAACTCTTAAGCGTAAAAGGATCTCGAGTTAAAATAATGAATAATGGAGTAATTGAAAATTTATCATTTGAAACCCATAAATTGCCTACGGTAATGGGTCCCGCGCCCGTTTTTAATCGCCCAACCGTGATAAAAAAGGATTCAAAAGATGATAAAAATAAAAATAAAGAAAAAAAATCTGCCCCGGCTCCTCGCCCTTCCGTAGTTAAGGTTCCTTCGCGCTCTCGCAATATCACTGATCCCCGAATGCAACAGATGATGGAAAGAGGGCTTGAATACCTTAATAAAATTGACGACCCCGAAAAAAAACAAGCGATGCTAGAGAGACTAGAGAAATTCCAAAGAGGAGATTACGATAAAGAAATTAGAGAAAGAATGCAAAAATACGAAGAATACAGAAAAAGTAGAGATCGTAAGAAATAATGCAGTTCATTGATTTAAAATCTCAATACCAACAATATAAAGACTCCATAGATTCATCAATCCATTCAGTACTTAACCACGGTAAGTATTTAATGGGTCCAGAAATTGAAAAACTAGAACAAGAACTATCAGATTTTGTTGGCGTTAAACACTGCGTAACAGTAGGAAGCGGAACAGTTAGTTTAGAGATAGCCCTTAGAGCTTTAGATATAGGCCCCGGCGATGAGGTGATAACCGTCCCGTTTACTTGGATTAGCACTGCTGAAGTTATTATGGCTGTAAAAGCCACTCCAATATTTATAGATATTGAACTAGATAGCTATAATATGAATCCCGATTTACTGGAAGCAGCAATCAATGAAAATACAAAAGCGATTATCCCAGTTAGTTTATTTGGACAAATACCTAATATAGAAAAAATTTCTTCTATAGCAAAAAAATATAATTTGCCCGTTATAGAAGACGGGGCTCAAAGTTTTGGAGCAGAAAGAAACCGAATAAAAAGTTGCGGAACCACTGTTATAGGCAGTACTAGTTTTTTCCCCGCGAAAGTATTAGGATGTTATGGAGACGGTGGAGCCCTTTTTACTAATAACGAAGAGTTAAATTTAAAATTTAGATCTATAAGAAATCATGGCGGAATAGAAAGAGGTCATCACGATCTAGTTGGGATGAATGGCCGTTTCGACACAATACAAGCAGCAGTTCTTTTGGCGAAGCTCCCGCACTTTTCAAGAGAGCTAGAAGCTAGATCGTCTATTGGTAAGCGCTATTCATCGCTCTTAAGAGAAGTGTGCGTAACCCCATCAATATCAGAAGGCAATACTCATGTCTACGGGCAATATACTATCAGAACCAAAGATAGGGATTCGTTAAAAGAAAAACTGCAAAAAAGAGGTATTCCAACTGCTATATATTATCCAAAGTGCTTACATGAACAACCCGTATTTTCTTCTCTCCCTTGGTGGAAGGCGGGTCAGCTTGGGGATTTCCCCGCCTCAGAAAAAGCATCTAGCGAGGTTTTGAGCCTTCCGATGCATCCCTTTCTAACGGAGGAAGAGCAAGATGAAATAGTGGATATTATTCGTTCTCATGCATGTTAAAAAAGAAAAATTAATAGAATTTGTAAATTTAGTTAACGAATGTTGTGATGTCATGGACGATAATTATGTTGAGACATGGTTACATACTCCAAACAGTGATCTAAATATGGATATGCCTATTGACATTTTTAATCAGGAAGGGACAGAAAGGCTTTATAGACTTTTGTACTTTATAGATATAGGAGAAGCTGATTTATGAGGCATGATCTGTTCATCACCGAACTTTGGGAATTTGATTTTCCTTACCACGCTCAAATAAAAAAACAAATAAATGAACTTGTAAATAGTTCTAGTAAAGATTATCTCGAGTTTAAAGACAACCCTTCTTTGACCACGTATGGAGGAAATGAAATTTGGTACGAGTCACAAATTGAACTTCAATCACTCATAGAAATTCAAATTAAAAAAATGTTAAACAATGTTTCCAAAGATCGACCTTGGGTAAAAGGGCAATGGGAAAACTTTGAGCAATGGTTAAATATAAATAACAAAGGGAATTTTAATCCTCCTCACATACATCCCAACCATCACTATTCTGGATGTTATTATATTAAATTTCCCGAAAATGCAGGCTATATACATTTCCTAGACCCTCGTCCACAACATCGGATTTGCTCTCCTGACCTTGTGGAAACAAAAGGAAATCCTTATAATAGCCCAAGCGCTCATGATAGTAGTGTTTTTACTTACAAGATTAAAGAGGGTAAAGTTATAATATTTCCTTCTTGGTTAATGCATTATGTTGACCCAAACCCTAACGAAGACTTAAGAATTTCTATAGCTTTTAATAGTGATTATATCAGCCTTCCGGAACACTACTAACAACAGCCGTAGTTCCATCTGGGAAACGGGTTCTCGTAACTAGAAACACAACGCCTCCAATAGTCTCCTTTTGAGTAAAATTACCTACCCGCGTAGAACTAGCAGGAACATCATTTTCTTCCACTATATTAAACTCTACCACCGAGGCGTCTAAAACCACTTCGAAATCTTTTACTGTAAAATTAGTGGCCCCCGAAAGAAGTATATTTGTCATTCCCCTTGCTTCTATAGCTTCTTCAGGGACGGTGGTAATTATTTTATTATCAGAAGGTACTGTAAAATCTGCCTCAAAACGTTCACCACTAGGGACATCAAAAAATACCTGCCTTACTCCTTTAAGGCCTGCCCCAGTTAAGCTAACCGCTGTGCCTGTTGGACCTCTTTGTGGGCCAAAACTATTTACATTAACTTGAGTTCCTTGTATTTTATATTCTTGAGGAAATTTATTAATGATTTGAGGCAGTTTGGCTTCCATAGAAGTTCCTCGAATAAGTGTTGAATTGTCATAATCATTTTCATCCACAGATCCTTCTACTATAGACGTTTCCCAAGGACTAACTACAAAAAGCTGACCAGTTCCTACAAACCCGTCGTCTACTCTTATCCCTACTCTCGTTATTAAATCACCTTCTGAGGTTGTTCCTGTTTCTACTCCTGAGGTTTCATAAAAATGAACTTTATTTATTCCTTCGGCGTTCCCTGTTCCGCTAACCCCTACGGAAAAACTCCCGCTAGAATAAGTATTGTTTACGTTAATTCCTGATATGTTTAATAAATTACCACTATCGATAGTATAACCCCCTGCAACATCTACCCCAGAAACTCCACTTATTACCCCAAGAGGCTGAAAGTTTAAAACCTCGGAAGCGAAGGTGTTGCCTCTTCCTGAAATAGTTAATGTAGAATCTACTATTCCTGTGGGCACCTTAAACTTAGTTTGAAGAGGGACAACAGTACTATCATTTACTGTAGCTTCTACCGAAACAGCCCCTCCCGTTAAACTTGTAAAATTAAGAGATAAACCAGTACAATTATTTCCAGAAAAAGTAATATATTCATCTGGCAGTAAATGGTCTGAATAACCCGAAAGAGTTACTTCATTTATGCTAGAAGGGCTTTGAACTCGACGAGATTTTGTATCGCTTAATATAAATTCGCCGCTTCCGCTGTTTACTCCTTGTGGAGCAGCAAACGATAATACAGTAGGATTTTGTTGAGCAAAATTATTTACGCTAAATTCATAATTTTCGCCCGAAAAAAGCACTCCAGTAACTAAATGCATTCTTTGTCCCGTGACTGTTATAGTATCTCCCGCTTTGAATACTTGGTCAGAGCTGAAGCTGGAAGGAATTTCCCCCTCTCCTATATAAAATCCGCTTATTGTAGGTTTATTTGGTGATATGTTGAGAATACCGCTACTGGAAACTTCGCCTCCGCTTGTAGATATATTTAAATAATCACTTTTAGTATTTTGAGGAATATTAAAGCTTATACCCGTCGTGCTTGTTTGAGTATACGTTGAAACAATTCGGTTACCTATTTTTAAACCGCTTGGTTTGATGCCTTCAAAATAACCTGAAACAACTACAGGGCTTTCAAATTCACCACTTATAGGAGTAATTGTTGCTATATCTGGAGAGTATAAAGCGGTAAAAGCCCCTTGACTTAAAGGGCTGCTTGCCCTGTCGTTTGTGACCCTTAATTTATAATTATTTCCTGTTTCAAAGCTATTGGGAAAATTAAATATAATTTCGTCATGGCCAGTAGTATAGCCACTTACCATAATTTCTCCTCTATAATTAACTGGAGCAAGGTTGTTGTTATAAAGCCTAACTTGAGAACCTGAGTAGAGTCGTGAACCGTACATGGTTCCAGTTGATCCGGGGAGAACATCAGTATCCGGAATTACTTTAGAAACGTTTGGAGTGCCTAGGACAAAATATATATCTTCTAAATAATGATACCCATAATATCCCGAAATATCAATTGAGATAAATCCTCCAGCGGTTGAGAAAGAAGAAGTGTCTGGAACGGTAGCTTGAATTTCTGTTCCGTCAAAGTTACTTACTATCCCCTGTTCAACAGTTTCCCCTCCTCCTATATTTCCTGCTCTTAAGTTCACTCCAGTTATTCCAAAGAAGTCAGTACCTTGAATGGTTATACTTGTATTTCCCACCCCTGAAGCCGGAGAGACTCCTGTGATAACAGGCGCTTTTATACTTGGCCTAAAACTAGCCCTGCTTGGATATTGCTCTGGGAAATCTTGTGAGAAAAGACTAACGTCTAGATTAACAATAGTGGGTGAAACTCCTGCGCTAATGTTTCCTCCCGAAACCACTAAAGGTATATTCACCGGAACATGACCTTCTAAGCGGTTATACCCTCCTGCATCTGAAATTATTTTGAAATTTCCCGTTTGACCCTCGAAAGAAACCAAGCAGCCTGTCCCATCCCCTTCTCCTGTATGGAATAATCCTGAATTAAAATTATATCCAGAAATTCTTGCTATTTGCCCCGCCCATCTTCCTTGCTGCACTCCCACTATTTCAGCGGCAGGCTTGAAGCTATATTCAGAATCTCCTGAAATTATTTGCCCGCTTTCTAACATTAATTCAGGGACTCCCCTTGTGTTTCCTGTTGGAACAGTAGCTTTAAATCCAGTAGAGCCTAAGGAAATGTAATTCGAAAAAAGAATATTGTTAACTTTAACTCCAGTTACTCCAGATAACGCTACGCCGCCAAAAGTTAGCTCTTGACCTTGCCTTAACTGTCCAGAACTTAATCCTGAAATCTTAGGAAGCGGTATAAATTTATTATATGTTTTACCGCTTGGTATAGTTTGATTGTTGTTTAACCCTGTTCTCTCTGAAGAGAAAACGGTTACTTGATCGTAAACGGCTCCACTAGGAACGATTGCCTCTAAAAGATTAGGGGATATTACAGAAAACTCCGAACTTACATCTCCAAAATTAACATCAGTTATACGGTAAAAATTTTCTCCTGATAACTGAATAATGGATCCAATCTCTCCGCTTACATAACGTGGCAATAATCCGCTCACCAACACTTGACTATCGGAATCTAAAACAACATTTTGCACACCTAAATCAAGAATGTCGTCATTTAAATGGACTCTAACGGAAGAAGTCTTTGCGTTGTTAGGAACAAAACCAGAAATTCCAGTAGTATCAAGATAGGCTATAGGCGATACTAAATCATCCCCGAAAAACACCTTCTCCACGAAGTCCATGTTAGAACCACTAAGTTGAAAAGTTTTTTTAGGATAAAAAGTTGGCATATTATATAGTTCCGATTCCTACTTCTGATGATACTGTACCTACTCCAATGCATCCCGCATTTCCACCATTATCTATCATTTCAGCTACATAAACGCTGGTAGCTTGAGTAGTAGCTTGAGTTACGTTTATGGTTTGTTTAACATAGTCTCCAACTGATGCCCCTAGGTTTCTTTGATTCAATACCCCGGAACATGTAAAATTTTCTACCGCTGTTTCTGAAGAATTTCTTAAATCTACTGAAATTCTTGCGGTGTTCCCTGTCACCGGAAGATAACCGGTAGGATTATCTGTTTCAAAATTCATATTAATAGTTTTAGGGCCAAAACTTACAGAGCTTGGTTTTGTTTCGTTCATCAAGTATACCGGCTTTACTTCGGCTTGATAATTAAAAGACCCTGCTAAAAATTCACTCACCTCTCCTGAGAGCGTCTGGTTAATTATTGGTATATAATGAGTAAGGGAAGCGTTTTTTAGATTTAAAACTTGTTTATCTGTAGGAGCCTCTTCGGTAGTTGGAGAAAATATACCATTCAATTGATCAAAAAAAGAAACGGTAGCGTTAGCTACCGCTGGAGAATTAGGGCTAAAATTAACCGAATAAGAAGTTAGATAACCGCTATCGAAATTTAACCCACCAAAATTTCCAGAGATGACAGTAGTATCCCCCTTTTTTTCTCCTTGTCCGGTGATAAATGATTTGAAATAATCCCTTCCAGTGAGGTAATAATCAAAACTAAGTCGACCTCCTATACCATTTGAAGCTGAAAATTCAGTCGTATTTCGTTGTCCTATAGTATAGCTTGGCTGCAAGTTGGCTCCCAACGAAAGCTGTGCGTTCGTAGCGCAAATTTCGTTACCATTAACTTGTAGTTTTGAATTATTGGCGGTATAAAACACATTAATAAGCAGCTGTTAAAGTTTTTTGCGTCCGAATTATATCATCGAGGCCAACGGAAGCAGAAGTATTTACTTGTTTAGCGTTTGTCAGCCTCACATACATCGGATTGCCAGCTTCTGACAGACCTTTTATTTGAAGGGTATAGCTTGCAGCAGTTTCATCAAATTTTAATCCCGAGTTAAATAAATCTTCAGTTATATTTACGCTTTCTGCGGCAGTAGTATAAAAAGAGGTAGTAGGAAATTCTTGTCCAATTTTATATATCGGACTGTGATTAAACGATATCGAGTAATCCGCTCCATAAATAGTAGAGGTTTCTTGCGCGGCACCCGGAGCAGAAATTACAGTATTTAAACCAGCTGGCATAGTAGTGTATCGTCCGTGAGCTATCCCTGTCGTAGCAGAAGCTGTTCCTCCTCCTACTGCAGCGCTTACCCCAGTCAGTCTTCCGCTGACAGGTAACTGCTCCCCGCTTCCAAACAAAGTAAATGCTGCGCTCGATGTGGAAATTGAATTAGACGCCACATTAAAACTATAAGAATTTAAAAATCCCATTCCGCTTAGCCCAGCGCACTTTATTAAAGCTCCGCTAGCTTCACTGTCGATTGAATTTTTTATTCCATCAGCTAAATAATTTATTATATTCCCCTGACTTGACTGGGCTCCAGCCCCTTGAATAGTTCCAAAATCACCAGTAATAGTAGTTAAAAAACTAAAAGACATGTCTCCTACCCGAGCGGCAGCAGGAAATTGTCCTAAAGTGCCTTTTTTACCTATGGAATAGATGGGTTGCTGCGAACTGGAGAAGTTTATACTACAATCTGTGGCCAACAACGTTTCCGTAGTTGTCCCAATACCTACTTGAACCGGAGCCTGATCATAAAATATTCTTGCCATAGCCTTATCTTTTTTATTACACTATTTTTCTCTTAAGATGAAAGATCTTAGATTAAAATTGACCCTAGCATTAGAATCTACCCCTGCAGTAAACGATTCTGAAGTCAATAACATATCATCAAAAGAATACCTTATTAATATATCGTGAGTATTGTTTTTTTTCAAAGTTATTACTGTATTTTTGAAAACAGTTTCGTCTGGAATTAACCTCATATCCTTTATTTCATAGTCATCTACGTCTAATTCAAAGTTTACATTGACTTCAAGCGGAGACCCCGCTTCTACTCCGGTAGGTTGATCTGACCCTATGGCATACAAAGGAACCCTAGGGGCAGCGATATTTACGTTAAAAGAGCTAACTCGGTTCGTTTCAAAGGTATCTAAATTAATTTCCATTGATCCATAACTAGTTATATTTAATTCTGGAGTTGTTACGCCATCTCCATACTGTTGCCACGAATTAAACTTCGCTCCGGTCCCAAAATTACCATAAATAACTGAACTCATCGAAGCTTGAGGGATATCCCCCACTCCACAATTTACCGAATATGTCTCCAAATATCCCTCTGTAAAGTAAAATTGCTTTTCTCCATAATCAATAACGCCACTAAACGGAAACCTCCCAGTATAATTCTGAAGAGGGTCGCGAGACTTCCAAGTACTGTATTCGTCTGGAACAGGTAGAAACTGAGTAAGTAAGGTATTTACTTGCAGATTAGCCTGTTGAGCGCCTTGCGGGTAGTATTTTATGTCGTTTACCCCTAAATAAGAAGCAGGAGTCGCAACGGAGTTGTAAGAAGCCGTTAAAGACTGTATTCCTTGAATTCCGCTTCCATTGATTGTGAGCTTTTCAGCTTCCCTTGTAATTCTGCCTAACATTACCTTATCTTTATTTTACACTCTTTTTTATGTGTAATATAATAAATAAAGGTTTAAGGAAAAATGTCTGATAGTATTTACAAAATAGATTCCCATGACAACAATGCGGCATATTCAAAAAACGCTATTGTATATGTCCAAGATCCCCTAGCGGCAGGAGAAACCTTCCCCAAATCCATAAAATATTATTATGCTTTAAAAAATGTTCCTCAAAATGGCGGTATTGCTATCACAGATGATGCTTATTGGGGAGGATATAAAGCTGTAACTACCAACTCTAAAAAAACAATCCCTGAATTTCTTTGGACGCCGTCATACAATGTTTCTGTAAATCATCAACCAAAAGTCAATTCTATTGTATTTGGGAATGGATACGAACAAAGAATCCCAGACGGAATATACTCTACGTTAATTTCAATAAATTTATCATTTGACATGAGAACAGAAAGTGAGTCGCGAGCAATTGTCCATTTTTTAAAGACTAGAAAAGGCACAGAAAGCTTCGCTGTTAAAAATCTGCCAGCTATTTATCAAGATGGAGACGCTTACAGCAAAAGATTTATTTGCTCCACTTTTAATAGTAATTTTTCATTTGCTGATAATTATAATATAAAGGCAACTTTCAACGAAACCAATAACTAAGAAATGTCTAATTATGTCCCCACAACTGAACAAGCTAGAAAGTCTATCAAATCTTTACGATTTGAACTTTCCAACTTGACCCCAAGCTCTTTAGTAACATTTTTTGAAATTGATATCTCCGAAATTATAAAAGATAAAAAAGGTAATTTGTTGGAAGATATTAGAACCGTCAAGATGACAGAGGGGGCTCCGCAGGATGGAATTTTAAGATTTCACAATAATATAAAAGTATTTAATTCTTATATTAAATGGCAAGGGCAAACCTACTATCCAGCCCCTATCAAAGCAGAAGGATTTGAATCTAACAGTAAAGGAGCATTACCGCAACCAACTTTAACTATTGCGAGCCAATCAGAATCCGGCATAGATCAATTAGCTTTATTAAAATATGAAATAAGAAAAATAGGAGATATCGTAGGAGCTAAAGTAACTCGAAAAAGAACATTTGCTAAATATCTTGATCCATCTAACTGGGGAAACACTGAAGCTCAATTAGGAAAAGAATCCAACACCTTACCAAACGGATTTGAGCCTGATCCTTTTGCGTATCTTCCTAGCGATATTTATTTTATCGAAAGAAAGCAAACCGAAAATAAAACAATAATAACTTATCAATTATCCTCGGTTTTAGACCTAGAAGGCACGAAGTTGCCAAAAAGATCAATTATAGCCGACAAATGTGTTTGGCAATATAGAGGAATGGGATGTTGGTATCAGCACCCAGAAACAAATGAGCTACAAAACTATCCTACTAGTACAGAAGTTCCCATCTTAAAAAAAGCGGAACTTAAAACTATTAAACCACTACCTGACCCAGCAGGAGGAGAGTATACGGCGGACAATATATATCCTGATCAAATTGCCTCTACTTCTAGCGAAGTAGATAAGGTAAAAGCTACAGGCCTTCTTAAAGAAGCTCCTCCAGTAGCTACTGATTCTGACGAGCCTATAAGTGATATAATAGGAGGAGGGAACATCCAATTAGAGGGACTTTATAAAGTAGATAAAACGTATTCTGCAAGGCAGAGCGTTTATTTACAAAAAGACAACGTAAAGTATTATTTTGTCGCTGTTAAGAATGTCCCTAAAAACACTCCTCCCCCGAATAAGTTATATTGGGTAGCTGACGAATGCTCAAAATCTTTAACAGGATGTCGGTTAAGATGGGGGGTAAATAGTCCAAGGACGACTCATGAAGAGCATCAGTGTCCAATTTCTGTAGGACAACTTCCCTACGGAGGATTTCCAGCGGCTAAAAAATTACAAAGATCCGTAAGATGATACTAGGAGACGAAATAAAAAAAGCTATAGTTAAGCACGCAACTCGAGAGAATCCTCGCGAGTGTTGTGGCCTTATAGTTGAAAAAGATAATCATAAGTTTTCCGTAGAGTGCAGAAACGTAGCAGAAAATCCATGTAAAACTTTCTCTTTGAGTAGTTTTGATTATTTAAAAGGGTCTAAAAAAGGTAATATAATTGCAATTTATCATTCTCACGTCAACGAAGAAGAGCGTTTTTCTCCTTTGGATATTTCCAACAGTCAATCTCATCGAGTAAACTATATCCTCTATAACCTACCTAAAAATTCTTTTTCGTTTTTTGATTATAAAAAAAATAAAACCCTTATATTTAATAAAGCTTTCAAAACTCAAACGGCTGATTGTTATTCCTTAGTTAAGGAAGAGTTTGCTAAGCATGGAGCTTCCCTTATAGATAAAAAAGATAGCAGGCTTGACCCTACTTGGAGTCGAAACAATCCGGGTTTAATAGAAGAAATATTTGAAATGAATCCTAAAGTAAAAAGAGTACCTTTAAGCGATGTAAAAAAGTACGACATCCTTGTCTTTGAACTTGTTAAAGGAAACGGGCCTGTTCACGTAGGCCTTTATTTAGGAGACGATACTTTTATGCATCACCCTAGAGATAGATACCCATGCGTAGAGCCGTTAAAAAAATCTTATCGTAAAAAAATTTACGATGTATATCGCCATGAAAAATTTAACTAAGATAACCATACACGGTGTTTTGGCTGAGCAAATGAATCGCTCTGAATGGAACTTAGCTGTGAGAAGTGTAGGTGAAGCTGTAAACGGAATAGAGGCTAATACTCGAACATTTTTTAAACACGTAATGGAGAACGACAAAAAAAATATTAAGTATCGCGTCTTAATAAATGGGCAGGATTTTGGCTACGAAGATGGCAAAGACCCTAACACTCCAGAAGGATTTTTATCTTCAGAATTACTTATAAAAAGAGATGGTATAGAAAACATAGATATAGTTCCTGTTTTGGAGGGGGCTGGAGATTTTGTAGCGATAGTAGTAGGCGGTCTCCTTTTAGCAACGGGGATGGGCTGGATAGCTACGCCTCTTCTTATGGGGGCTGGAGCTGCTACTCAAGCAGCCTTAATACTAGGGGGAATAGGTTTGATAGCAGCAGGGATAACCAATCTATTAACACCTATGCCTAAATTTGGAGACTTTAGAGAGATAGAAGGAGGGGGCGCAAGAGCTTATCTTTTTAATGGGCCAGAAAATACAATTAGAGAAGGGGGGCCTGTTTTCGTAGGATATGGTAGACTTCTAATAGGAAGTCAAGTAATTCAAAGCGCTCAAGATACAATAGACGTGGACGCGGATGTTACTCCTAAATCTCACTGGGGATCCGCAGAATATGGACTACTTTACAATGTTCCCCAATCACCTAACCCTAAATCATGGAAAGAATAATTAAAATATTAGAGATAGGAACGGTTGCTTTACTAGTAGGATATACTATTTGGGAAAATCCTCAAGCCGCAGAAAATCTTGTCTTTATGGCGGGGTTTTGGAAGAAAAAGAAAGGCAGGCAAGCCCGACCTCAAGTTAGCGACGTTTCAGCTGTAAGAGTACCCGGACAATCTCCTGAATATGTGGTTTCACGTTCTTACGGAGAAACGGTGGACCTTTTATCAGAAGGGCTCATAGAAGGGATTGTTAGCGGATCTCATACACTTACTACCGAAGCAGACAAATTAGATCTTGGGTACAAAAAATCGGTTTTTTCTCACTATACAGCTACTGGAACTTTATTAGATGTAGATAGTGCAGCAGGCGAAGCTCAGAGAAAAGACCTAGGTTTTTTACGATCTGTTTATTGGAATGAAATACCAGTAGTAGACAAAGATGGTTTTTATAATTTTCCTTATATAAATATAAATACAGTTAATGGAAATCCTGCCGGAGACATTGCTTCACTTTCTCCTGATCTTCCGGGAAACGTATCCCAAACAGCGGGGGAGGTTATGGACCTAAGCATTGCGCGTCCCATAGGAGAAAGACTTTATGGACCAGAAATAAAAGGAGGAGACTTTACCCCAACCGACACGAGACGGGCGACTCTCAAAAGCCCCTTAGATAAATACGCAAAAACTTACGTCATATATAATAAAGAATGCTCTCAAATTGACGTCAATATTAAAGTATCGGCTTTAATGGAAAACGTACAAGCTGGACCTAAAACTTACAAGAAAAGAATTCCTAAAGTAGGGTTCGGAGACACAAAAGCCCGAACCATAAAATATTTTATTTATTATCAACCTGTTTTTGATGAAAAATTTCCTATTAAAAAAGACGATACTTCCGTAGGGGACTTTAATCCCAATAAGTGGAGCGAAGCTACTCCTGCAAACGGAGAAATTATTCAAGGAAAATTAGACCAACCTTACATTAGAACTACTTCTATAACAGGTTTAAATGAAGCCGGATTTTCCGATAAGGTAGGATTTGTAGGGTGGAGAATTAGAATTGTGCGTACAACACCCGAGTCACTTACCTCTTTTCTTCGTAATACTTCATTTGTCGATTCCATAGTTGAAGTTTTTGGCACTAAGTTAAGGTATCCTTATTCTGCAATGGTTTATACTCAATTTGACGCACGTTCATTTCAAAGGATTCCTACAAGAGCTTACGATACGAAACTTCTTAAAGTAAAAGTACCTAATAATTATAACCCTATTTTAAAAACTTATGGAAATAGCGCTAGTGTTTCTAGCGCTAACTTCATGCAAGGAATCGCAATAGGAACATCTACTAACTCTACAACCTCAGATAGAGGCATAACATGGACTCGCGCCTCCGACACTCCAACTATAGAATGGGACGGTCAATTCGCTGATGAAAAATTATGGACAGACAATCCAGCATGGGCTTTTTACGATTTGATAACTAACCCCCGTTACGGTTTGGGGGAATATATAGATGTTGGTCAAATTGACAAATGGGTTCTTTATGAAGTAGCTCAATATTGTGATCAATTGGTGGAAGATACCTATGGTGGGTATGAACCGCGTTTTACGATAAATTATGTTATAACAAACCGTGAAGAAGCTTTTAAAGTTTTAAATGATTTAAGCTCTATTTTTCGCGGCATTGCGTATTATACAAATGGAAGTATTTTCGCTTCTCAAGATAAATATAAAACGGCCGTTTATCAATTTAATAATTCCAACGTAGTTGATGGGAACTTTTCTTATTCTAGCTCGGCTAAGAAAGCACGTCACACGGTGGCTATTGTGCGGTACAACGATAAGAAAAATTGGTACCAACCCGCTATAGAATATGTAGAAGATGAAGAAGCAGTAAGAAAGTATGGGATAAGGGAAATAGAAACAAGCGCATTGGGATGCACTAGCCGAGGACAAGCTAGGAGATTTGCTAAATGGATTTTAGCTAGCGAATCCCAAGAGACCGAAACTGTAAGCTTTGTAGCAGGTCAAGAAGGGTCTTATCTAAGACCCGGAGACGTTCTTCAAATTTACGACAACAATAGAAGCCCCCTCAAATACAGTGGAAGAACAAATACGGTAAGACCACTTACTAAGTTTTTGGGTAACAGCCTTGCTTTTACCGCTAAGGGAAGCGCTAACGTAAATAGCGTTGTAATTGATCAGGCACTTAACTTTTCCCCATCTGTTTATTACAAATTTTCCCTATTGACTCCTACTTATGATTACGAAGCCAATAACATAACAAGCAGTGAAGATATAGAGGGGATAAGTCGAAGCAGTATTCAAACTTTATATTTTAATGGAAGTGATGTAAGAAGCGGCCAGAGTTTCCGTTCTAATTTTAATTCCAATGGCGATGAGGCATGCACTGAAATATACTTTAATAGTGGATTAGGAGTTAACACCGATGGAAATATAGCGGTACTAGACAACACTTATGGTGCTCTACAAACAGGAAACCAATTCAATTTTGTGGATTATGTTATCACAGGGTACTCTTCAAACATTATAGTTCCAGACGCTAATGGAGATAAAACTTATTCAAATATCCCTTACTCGGGAGGATGCTTCTCGGGAGAAAATTTAATTTGGAGTATCGAGCCGGTTGATTCTTTAAGCGTTGAATATATTGATAGTAGTTATCAACATTACAAGGCTATAAATATAAAAGAAGAGCCTAATAATTCCTACAGTGTTTCAGCTTTACTCTATTCTACTGGAAAATATGACGATGTTGATACAGTCAATAGCGCTATGGGGACTAGGGCTATTAAGCCTGTATTTTTCCCTCTTCCGGATATTTATGGAGGGCACACTGATATAGATGATTGGGTGGCGGCTTATCCTAGGCAATCAAGTTATGTAGGCGCTACTAAATATAATACTTCAACAAAGAATCTTTTAACCTTAAAAGAAGGAGTGCCTTTCGTAGAAAATGACGCAAATAATCTCGCCGAAAATCTGCTTACATTGGAAGCGGAAATATCCATTGCGGCTTTTCAAGAAAATATAGTACCGGGGGCTCAAGGAAAAGACGCGCAATTATTTAAACTAATTAATGAAAGTGTAGATGGCGATGTGGGGCAACAGCGTCTTAAAGATACTCAAAAACAAATAAACTATTCCATCAGCGTTATTACTTCCGGAGATCCACGTTTATTAAGGGACTGGGACTCGAGTGCGGCGAGACTGAACCAAGCTCCAGAAGAGAAGGAAACTTATGTAGTACATAAAGATGACTATGATAGCGGCCCTACCGTAGTAGCTAATGAAAGTAAATTACTCACGTCAGAAGATGCAAAATATTTTACTAAGGGTCACGACAAAATTAAATTTGAATCTTTAGTGGACGTCGCGGATAAACATTATGTAGTCGTTTACCCTATTTCGGATGCTGGGGTTGTTTCACACGGCTTGATGTCAATGATAGATTTTTCAGACAACGATAAAGTATTTAGCCCCGTACAGACTTTTACCATAAGTAGTCTTACCACAGACCAAGAAGGAATTTCATCTAATAACGATAAAGATACTAGATCCACTCTTCAGACCATTGAAGAAGCAGAACCTACTTTTGACTGGAATTTAGGCACCGTAAAGAAAATATACAGCGAAGAACCAGATTCAGAAAAAGGATATGAATTGTTCTTTGAGAGAAGCGCTATTAATTACCGCTTAACTATTAGAGAGCCTCAATTAAATCCAGAGACGCCAAATGATCCCAACGGTAAAATCTATTTTGAATTTACAGGGTACGTTTCTCCTTCATCCACACCTTCTTTCGTTTTTGGATCTGAATTTAACAATCCTGATGTAATAAATGAACTAGCAAGCAGAGCCTATACAGATGACACTAGAGCTGATGATGCAAATCTTGGTTCTTCTCGTTACCAAATAGGTGAAGGCGACGGCGCTACAGTTTTTTTCAAGGTCCCAGACAGCGGGGTAGTGATTAGAAAAAGTGAAGAATACCCCCTGAGAGAGTTTGATATTGTAGTGGAAACCCAAGATGAAAATGGGCTCACTAGCGCAAGGAATAAAGTTTATGCAAACACTATCAATCCTGATACGCAGGAACAATTTGATTCCAATATTGGTTCAATAAACAGTCAATACGATATATTAGGCGTCAGCATTGATAACCCTAGCGGTTTATTCTTTGCTCAAAAACATAATCCACAGGATGCCGCTCCTTTTAAAATAGACTATGTAGACGAACAACAAGCTTTTAATAAAAAATATCCTTACGTTGCCCAAGCTGGAGCTTTCCCTAATGGAATAGTTCAAGTTCAAGTTAGCCCGACGGAAAATCCCACTAACGGAAGACCGCTCTTAACATCCCAAGAATATGACAGGTTTTTTAACAACGGCGCAGGAGTGGTTTTTTATTATACTACGGGAGACCATACCTTCATAGAAGAAAACAAAGTCAGAACAGCGACTAATTTAGCCCCAGCTTTTACTATCGATTTAAAAGCGCAAGATGAAAATAAAAATTATCTTATTGATAGCGATGCTAACATTGACCCAAATCATGTTAAAGCTTGTGAAGTTACAACTATAGAGACTACGGTAATTAACGAAGACCAGCAAAGCGAAACCACAACTCAAGGAATAGCTTTTGGCGGTATTGTTAAGATTGATGCTGCTTATGCAAATCACGCAAAAGGAGAAGGAGGCGCTAACATTCCCGGAAAAGTATTTAGAGAATATTTTGTTATCGGAGAAGAGGGAGATTTAGCTAATTTGCAAATCCCGTTTCCTAAAATGACTCGTCCAGAAGTGACGAACATTCATTTTTGTATGGCGTTTTTTGACGACCTATCTTTTCAGAGAGGTTTTATTGATACAGACGCTAATTCTGGCCCTAGATATGTGGGGCCGGTGGGTGGGGCAAAAGATTGCCCTAAAATATTTACGGACAGGTATGTTAACTTTTCGACACGCCCTCAAACCTTAGATATCGAATATACAAATGACAATATGAAAGAAGGCAATTTCTTTGTGGAGCCTTCTACATCCATCTTCCTTCCTGAAGCGAGTAATTTAAACGCAATAGATAGAGCCTTAGCTTTTCGCGGATGGGGAACTCTTTCGTTTGGTCAAAGTAAACGGGAAGCTTACAAATTAACTAAACTGACAAGCGATCTAGTGACTAAGAGTTCGCCTAGTCAATGGGGAGATGCCATGGAAAGCATTACAGAGATTACTGAAGATAATTCTCGACCTTGGGTTAATCTACTTAAAGCTGGAATGGATTATGATATAGAAACCCTTGAAACAGCTACCGGGGGAAAAAGGGGATCAAAAACTTATTCGAAAGGGATAGTAAACTTAGAGGATGCAGAGTGTTATATTTCTATCGGAGGTCAAATATACAACAATTCTACAGAGGGGAAATTACAAAAACCAATGGAAAGGAAAATATATATCAAGGTACCTTTCCAAGCAGGCTATGAGCTTGACCCTGACGAATACCAAGTTATGGTGGATCTTAATGACAGCAGAGTGGGTGTTTCTGTAGAATACGATCATGAAACATTAAACCCGAACCAAAAACATGCCGTTGAAAAACATGCTGAATACTTTGCTTTAACAGTGGTTGAAGCTCGTAGCACTACTTCAGTATGGCATCACAAGAGCATGCGTACCATCCAAAATAAAATTCAGAACTATGGATTCGGACCAGCTCAACAAATATTAGAAATGGGAGGAATACAAATCAAATTTGGAATTTTATCAAGTTCTCTTTAAAATGAAATTATGAGACCGGAGTTTTTTGAGGCTTCAATTCAAAAAGGAAGCATAGATCTCTATGTTACTTCACCGAGAAAGGTAGCAGTAAAAAATGGAGCCTTTATTGAACTTTCCGACAATGAGATTTTTTACAAAGTAGAAAATTCTCAAATAATTAATATTAAAAAGAAATTTACGTCTTTGGGGAAAGATTTAATTATAAAAGGAAATTTTCTTTATAAGATTTCTGTTAACGATAAAATAAATATTACTTTTGAAGAAAAGGAAGCAGTAGAAATTGTCCCTGATTCAATCATTCACAATTCTGAAAAATATAGCTTTGGAGACAAGATTTACGCTCAAGGAGGATCTGTATCTAGCAGTTCCTCTAATGTAACCGGTCAATATACAGAATTCACAGTCACCGAGGTAGACGATAAGGGAAAAATAGTTAAATTAAAAATCACTGCCCCCGGAAAATATATTAGCCCCCCTTCCAACCCTGTTTCGTTAATGGACAGACAAGGAAACATAACAAAAGTAAATGTAATATTTGATGAATCTTTTAGCAGCTCTATAATCGAAAGAGATGTAGCAGATGTAAATGTCACAGAAACCGAGACTCATATTTCTCTGCATTACCCCCTACTCGCCGAAATTGAAAAAGGGGAATTGTCATTATCTAAACAAGTAATTTCGCTTGATAAGCCTTATGCTTATGATTCTTTCGAATCGGAAACGTGTCATATAACTTTTGATTTTAGCCCTATAAATGGAATACCTCTTATGCCTCCTAATAGCCTTGACCCTCAAGCTACTTATAACGAAGCAATAAGGATCATAGAGAACAAGCTTCGAAACATCGAAAGCAGAATTGTAGATTTAGAAAATAAAAATTATTAAGACTGCTGATTTAATAAACCTCCGGGACGTTGTTGTTTAACGAGTTCTTCTATAACAACATTTTGCAACATTTCACCTAACTTGGAATTGTTTTGAGCTTCTGTATTGTCGTCTCTGCTTTCGTCCCCTTGTTTTTGAGATGAAGCTTGAGACGTTACTTCAGGCTTGCCTCCGTTTTTGTCTATATTAACGTTGATCTTAACGTTATTAGTCATGTTGCCGCCAGTATTCAAAGTAGGACCTCCTCCTACCATACCTCCCTCTGCATAACCCGGGACATTGCCCCTGTTAAGCTCGGTCATAAATCCTACTCCATGAGTTCTAACGGCTTGAGGGCTCATTACATATTCTCCACCCATTACTCGAGCTAACCCTCCATTTGCGAAGTTGGGTTTAAATCCATACGGATATTTACCACCCGGCGTGCTGCCAAAACTTCCCGAAGCGCTACCGTGGGAACTAGAATTCTGCAATAAGTTCATTTGATTGATAGATGTTACAGTTCCTTGAGAAGGCACTGTTCCTGAATAATCTAGATGATTTTGGTTAGTTCCAAAATATGGAGAATTTCTTACAGCGTCAGATACGCCTCCAGCAGCAGATGCGCCTCCAGAAACAGCAGTCG
>TARA_R100001594_G_scaffold61290_1_pt1 | contig 41475 bp, 45 predicted proteins | sample TARA_R100001594 | Tara Oceans TARA_R100001594 (sample SAMEA2622752) | marine metagenome | biome: marine biome (ENVO:00000447); feature: marine epipelagic mixed layer (ENVO:xxxxxxxxx); material: "saline water (ENVO:00002010), including plankton (ENVO:xxxxxxxx)" | depth 150 m | reverse complement strand
AAAGATGCTTTTGACGAAGGTGTTATTGCCGAATTGTTTAGTGGAGTCTCTAGCTCTTCACCTGACCATGTGTTAGGTGCTGATGCGGCGGCGGCTACTCAAACAATGGGGCAGCATCAAGGTGGTTCTAATTCTATCGACCTAACAGGTTCTGATGGTACTGGAGCTGATCCCCTTGATGTAATGGCATTTATGGCTAGACTATTGGACGAGCAAAATGTTCCTGAAGAAGGAAGATGGTTTGTTGCTCCTCCTTCATGGTACGAGCAACTAGCTCAGTCTAGTTCAAAACTAATGTCAGTTGACTACAACGCAGGTCAAGGTTCTCTTAGAAATGGCTTAGTATCAAGCGGAAAGTTGCGTGGTTTTGATATGTATAAATCTAATAACATTGCCGCTGCTTCTACAGCAAGTGGTAAATGTATAGCTGGACATATCTCAGCCGCAGCTACAGCACAAGCTATCACACAAACTGAGGTTCTTCGTGATCCTGACAGTTTTGGTGACATCGTTAGAGGTCTTCACGTCTATGGCGCTGATGTACTTCGTAGCGAAGCTCTTGTGTCTGCTTTCTATGCTATCGACTAATCTTAGTTAAAGCAACCAATGTATGCGGGAGGGTATTCTATCGGAGTACTCCTCCCCATACTCTTAAATTAAAGGAAATATAGTGAGTAAAAAAATAAGCAAAGTAGCCAAAAAAGCTGTATCAGGTGGCACAACAGCATCAACCGAGAATAAATCAGCGAGTAAAAAGAGTGCAGGTAAAGCTCAAAAAGTACTAAGTGGTCCTTTTGGAGTATTTAGATTGAAATTTAGTTCTGGCGGATCAGTACAAAAACCTAATTAAAAGTAGAATAATATGCCACAAATATCCACAGATTCAAGACCAGTCATTTTAAAAAATAAAAAGAAGGGCAATAGAAAATTAGGTTTAGCAGGAAAGCACCTAAGTAAAAAAGACAAAGAATTATATAGCAAAGGTTGGGATAGAATCTTTGGTAAACAACAAAAAAACTACAACAGGCAAAAGGGGTAATAAATGACAACATTAATTCCAGGCTACGTAATGCCTCATAAAAAACGTAAGGGTAAGACACCTTCAAAACCGCCTTCAGGACCTACACCTATTCCAAGAGGGAAATTTACATTTAAATCTAAAAAAGGACCTATAAATAAAGTTAGAAAAAAATCTCCTAAAAATAGAATGATGTTTTCTTCAGGCGGAAAAGCTGTAAAGAACAGCATGAAAAAAGCTAAACCTTGTTAGGGGAAATAGATGGCAACTTCATTTTTAACATTAACAAACGAACTACTTAGAGAAACAAACGAAGTACCTTTAACTTCGTCTAATTTTAGTAGTGCTTTAGGAATACAGGCTCATGTAAAAGACTGTATAAATAGAGCATATAGTGATATAGTAACTTCTGAACCTCGCTGGACTTTTCTAGCTACTGGAGAAAGTGGAGCAACAGATCCTTTATACGGAAACGTTAGTGTTGAAACTGTCGCTGGAACACGTTGGTATGAATTGAAGGCATCGTCAAGTTCAGTAGCAAACGATTATGGAGCTGTTAATTGGGATGACTTTTATATGACTACTATAGGAGTAAGCGGAGAGTCTGCTCCTTATACTAGTAAGAACCTTAGATTTGTAACTCTTGAAGACTGGAAAGATTTTAGAAGAGAAGCAGAAAACGTAGACGATGCTGATACTCAAACGTGGGGAACACCTAATGTTGTATTTAGAAGCACAGATGGTAGAAAATTTGGAATAAGTCCAATACCTGATAAAGTTTATAAAATTTGGTTTTTTGCTTGGGATTTACCTACAGCATTAAGCGCACACGGAGACAATGTAGTATTTCCAGATATGTATACTCCTGTATTACTAGCAAGAGCAAGATACTATATGCATCAATTTAAGGATAATTCTCAAGGAGCTGCTTTTGCTTTAGACGATTATAAAAAAGGATTAAGACAAATGAGATCTAATCTTTTAAGTCCTGCTCCTAAATATATAGCAGACGATAGAGTCAGAGTAACCTAATGTCAAATTCTCAGCCTTTTGCTATTGCTTGTGAAGGAGGACTTGATAGATCTGCTAGTCCTATAGAGATGCTTAGAAAGCCAGGAGCTGCTACTGTATTAGAAAATTTTGAAGTAGATTTAGCAGGAGGCTATCGAAGAATAAATGGATATTCTTTATTTGGAGGATCTAGCGCTACTAATCCTAATACTGATAACGATATATTAGGTCTTTTAGTTTATGGAGATGGTTTAATTGCCTGTTCAGGAACTAATATATATTTTACTTTAGATGGTATAACTTGGCTACAAATTAATAGAGACAGCGTATCAGCGAGTGGAGATAATTATAGTACTTTTACAGGTAGAAGTACTTTAACTAGAACTTCTCAAAGTTTATCACATTTTACTCTTTACGAAGGTGATACTCAATATGGTGAAGTAATAATAACTGACGAAGGTTCTGGTGCAAAGCCTTTCTATTTTAAAATGACAGGAACAGGAGCATTAAGCAATAGAACTTTTTACGCAAAAGAAATAACAGTTAGCGGAACTATATACCCTAAATTTTGTGTAATGCACGATAGACATTTAGTTGTAGCAGGAGGAGCTACAGCGCCTAATACAATACATTATAGTGAAGCTAGTGATATAGACGATTTTCCAAATGGAGGAAGTATTGTATTAGATGACCAAGTTGTAGGATTAAGAACATTTCGTGACGACTTAATTATATTTTGTAAAAACAGTATTTGGAAATTAATAAATATAAACAATTCTGATACTATTGCAGTACAGCCAATTACAGGAAACATAGGCTGTCTTGACGGAAGAAGTATTCAAGAGATTGGCGGTGATTTAGTATTCTTAGCTCCAGATGGTATAAGAACACTAGCAGGTACAGCAAGAATTGGTGACGTTGAATTAGGAACAGTTAGTAGAGCAATTCAGCCAGTAATTCAAAATATAGCAGATAACATAGGTACTTATAATGTAAGTAGTATGGTTATTAGAGATAAAGCTCAATATCGTTTATATTACGGAAGCTCTACTACAGGCGGTTCATCGAGAGGAATAATAGGAACTCTTAAAACAACAGATCAAGGATTTACAAATTTTCAATGGTCTGAAACTGTAGGTATAGACGCGAGTTCTGCCTCTACTTCTGGCTTTGATGCAGATGGAGTAGAGCGTTATTATCATGGAGATTATGCAGGTAAGGTTTATTTGCACGATACAGGAGATAACTTATTAGATACAGCAGGTAACGCTCTTAATATTATTTCTAAATATCAAACTCCTGATATAGACTACGGAGATCTAGGAACTTTAAAAACTCTAAAGTATGTTAAAGTTTCTATTACTCCTGAAGGAACTGTAGATACTAAACTAAGGATTAAATATAATTTTGATAGTTTAGATTCGCCTCAACCTGGAGATTACACATTAGCTGTTGATAGTCCTTCTTTATTTGGAACAGCTACTTTTGGAACAGCAGGAGGATACACTTTCGGAGGACAAACAGATCCTATGGTTAGACAGACTGTAGAAGGAAGTGGACAAACAAACTATTTTAGAATTTTTAGTGATAATCAAAATTCACCTTATACAATTAACGGATTATATATAGATTACGTACCATCGGGGAGACAATAAAACATGGCACAAAGTTATACAAGGCAAAGTTCATTTAGTGATGGCGATACCATTACTGCCGCACTATTTAATAATGAATACGATCAATTAGTAAACGCATTTATTTATAGTTCAAGTAGTGCGTCAAGTACAGGACACAGACACGATGGTACAGCAGGTCAAGGCGGTAATGTTCCTCAAATAGGAGATTTAGATTTCCTTAATAAAATAGTAGTAGATGACTCTAATAATAGATGGGGATTCTTTGTAGAGGTTTCTAGTGCTGCTGTAGAACAGATTAGAATACAAGATGGAGCTATTGTTCCTGTTACAGATAATGATATTGATTTAGGAACAAGTTCTTTAGAATTTAAAGATGCGTATTTTGATGGTACAGTAACTTCTGATGCTTTTGCTGGTCCATTAACAGGAGATGTTACAGGCACAGCAGACGTAGCAACGTCTATTACAGTTAGCGCCAATAATTCTACAGACGAAACTGTATATCCACTATTTGTAGACGGAGCGACAGGAAGTCAAGGAGGAGAGACAGACACAGGGTTTACTTATAATCCTAGTTCAGGTAATTTGACAATAGGTGGTGCGCTTACTTCTGCTACTTTAGATATAAGTGGTAACGCAGATATTGACGGAACTCTTGAAGCGGATGCTTATACAGTAGACGGAACTGCATTAAACGAATATATTGCAGATACTGTAGGAGCAATGGTAACTTCTAATACTGAGACAAATATTACAGTTACTTACGATGATTCAGACAATACTCTTGATTTTGTAGCTACAGGAACAGTTACAGCACTTAATAATGCTACTGAGAATGAACTTGTTACAGTAGGTGCTACAACAACAGAACTAGATGCTGAATCAGGTTTAACATATAATGGTAGTACTTTAGCGGTAACAGGTAGTGTAACTGTTTCTACTGATGTAGATGTTGATGGCACTATGGAAGCAGATGCTATTACAGTAGACGGAACAGCTCTGAACGAATACATAGCTGATACAGTTGGTGCGATGGTATCAAGCAATACTGAGTCAGGAATAACTGTAGCTTATCAAGATGGAGACAATACATTAGACTTTACAGTTGGTACACTTAACCAAGACACTACAGGAACTGCTGATAACATTACAATTTCAGCTAATAACTCCACAGACGAAACAGTATACCCAATCTTTGTAGATGGTGCTACTGGAAGTCAAGGAGCAGAAAGCGATACTGGACTTACCTATAATCCTTCTAGTGGTTTATTAACTACTACACTATTAGCAGGTACGCTAAATACAGCAGCACAAACAAACATTACAAGTCTTGGAACTCTTACAGCACTTACTGTTGATAATGTTGTAATTGATGGCGCAGTTATTGGACACACAGGAGATACAGATTTAATAACATTGTCAAGTGGTGTAGTAACTGTTGCAGGAGAAGTAGACGCAACAAGTTTAGATATTTCAGGAAATGCCGATATAGACGGAACATTAGAAGCTGACGCGATAACAATAGACGATGTAGCTTTAAATGAATACATTGCCGACACAGTTGGCGCAATGGTTGGCTCTAACACTGAAACTGGTATTACAGTTACTTATGAAGACGGAGACAACACACTTGACTTTGTAATTGGAACACTAAACCAGGACACAACAGGTACTGCGTCTAAAGTAACAGTTACAGATAGCACAGCAAACACTAATTTCCCTGTAGTCTTCCATGATGAAGGAACAGGCAATGTTTTGTTAGACGATACAGGAGCATTAAGATACAATCCAAGTTCAGGAGAACTACTAGTTCCTAATCTTACAGTAGCAGGTACAACAACAACTGTTGATACTGTTACAATGAATGCGCAGAACGCAATTATTTTTGAAGGAGCAACTGCGGACGCAAACGAAACTACTCTTTCTATAGTAGATCCTACATCAGATCACACACAATATTTAATAAATCAAGGCGGATATATTCCAGTCTTAGCTGCGGCTACTACAACTCAAATTAGTGCTACTCCTGCTGAAATAAATGTTCTTGATGGAGTAACAGCAGGAACAGTTTCTGCTAGTCTTGGGGTTGTTGTAGATAGCAATAAAGATATAGGTTCGTTTAGAAATGTAACTTTAACTGGCGAATTAGATGCAGGAAGTTTAGATATTTCAGGTGATGCAGACATAGATGGCACAACTAATTTAGATGCTGTTGATATTGATGGAGCAGTACAAATAGATAATACTGTTACTGTAGGTGTTGACGATACAGGATACGATGTTAAATTCTTTGGTGCTACTGCTAGTGCATATATGCTATGGGATGAATCAGAAGACGACTTAATTCTTGGTGGTGCGGCTAGAGCAGTTATTCCAGACGGACAATTAGTATTAGGAAGTACAGCAGTTTCAAGTACTGCGGCAGAATTAAACTTGTTAGATGGTGTTTCTGGTTTAGTCCAAGCAGACTTTACAAAATTAGCAGCGGTAGATGCTACTGCGGCAGAGTTAAATATAATGGACGGAGGAACTGCCGCTAGTTCTACAACACTTGCAGACGGAGACAGATTAGTAGTCAACGATAACGGAACAATGAAACAAGTAGCAATGACTGACTTTGATTCAGACAGATTTACTATTACAACTTCTGCACCAACATCAGGAAGCGGTAAAAGAACTGGTCATGTATGGTACGTTGTATAATAGGAGAGGACTAGAAAATGACTCTCAAGATTTGGGATGGAGATTCGATAGAGACACCAAAGCAGGTGCATATAAAGGCAGCTGATGGTACTATCAAATTTGTAAATTACGCTGTTGTAAAAGTAAATACAACAGGTAGTACAGATTTAATGACATTCTTTAATGCTATTTATAATACAGACAGAGCTACAGCAACGAGTAGAAGTACAACAACTGCTTTTGATACAACTACAACGTATGATACAACTACTACGTTTGACACAACTACAACGTATGATACTGATACTACAATAGCTACAAGCGGAAGTACTACCACAACTTTTGATACTAATACTTCAGCAACTACAGATACTACTAGTTCTACAGCAACTACTAAAACTACAGACACAGCAATAGCTACTACTACTGCGTATGATACAACAACAGCTTTTGCAACTGCTACACAAACTGCATACGCTACAAATACGACAACTGTATACGATACTACTACAACGTATGCAACTGCAACAGCTTTTGATACAACGACTGCTTATGCTACAGCAACTACTAGAACGACAGACACTAGTAAAGCAACTGCTACAAATACTTCGTATGCAACAGATACAACTACTGTTTACGATACAACAACTGCATACGAAACTGATAAGGCTACAGCAACTGCTACAAGTAAAAGTACTGCTACTGAAACAGCGTATGGTACAGCAACAACTACTACGTATGATACTGATACAACTATAGCAACTGCAACTAGTAAGGCTACAGGAACAAGTAAGGCTACTGCAACTGAAACAGCGTATGGTACTGCGACTACAACTTCGTTTGATACTACAACGACTTTTGATACAGCAACATCAGGCGATACGAATACGACAACTACGTACAATACAAGTAAGTCTACAGCAACTAGTGGAGCTACTAATACTACAACTACGTATAATACTACTACAACGTATGCAACAGCGACTAGTGGATCTACTAATACAACAACTACGTTTAATACTACGACTACGTATAATACAAGTAGATCGACAACATTTAATACAAGTAGAACGACTACATTTAATACCAGTAGAACAACTACATACAATACTAGTAGAACAACTACGTTTAATACGTCAGGAAGCAGATCTACAAGTTACAGTTTTAATACAAGTTATAGTTTTAATACAAGTACTGCGTATAGTTTTAATACAGCGTATACGTTTAACACTACAGGAACTACTACAAGGTCTACAACTACAACTTGGACAACTTCTTGGGGTAAAGGAGGTAACTCAAGATCTACATCACAAAGTACAGTAGAAGGTAATACAACATATACTTTCTCTACTTCTGGAACTAAAAGTACTTCTGGAAGTAAAAACACAAGTACATCAGGAACTAAGAGTACCTCTGGATCTAGGAATACTAGTTATACTTTTAATACAAGCAGAACTACAACATTTAATACAAGTAAATCTACAACATATAATACGAGCAGATCTACTACATTTAATACAAGCAGGACGACTACATTTAATACATCGAAATCAACTGCTACAAGTAAGAGTACTGGAACAAGCTACAGTTTTAATACTAATACTAGCAAATCAACCGCTACAAGTAAAAGTACTGGAACAACTTATAGTTTTAATACTACAACTACTTACGATACAAGTAAAGCAACTGGAACAACTTATAGCTTTAATACTGCAACAAGTAAAGCAACAGGAACAAGTAGATCAACAGATGAAGATACAACAATAGCTACTAATACTACTACTGCATATGATACGACTACGACATATGATACTGCAACTGCATATGCTACAGCTACAAGTAAATCAACAGATGAAGACACTACTATAGCAACGAATACTACAACGACTTTTGATACAGATACTACAACAACTTATGATACTTCAAAAGCAACAGCGACTAGTAAGGCAACAGCTACTGATACTACAATAGTTACAAACACTACAACGACTTATGGTACGACTACAACTTTTGATACTGATACAGCGATTGCAACAGGAACTAGTAGAAATACAGATACTTCAAAAGCGACAGCGACTAGTAAGAGTACTGCAACTGATACAACGATAGCAACTAACACAGATACTACTAGTGCTACAGGAACAAGTAAATCAACTGATACTGCGTTCCAAACAAATACAGCAGGAACTACGACAACTGCTTTTGGTACAGCAACTGCTGGAGCTACTGCAACAAGCAAGAGTACTACTACAGCTTTTGAAACTGCCTATGCAACTGCTACAAGCAAAGCAACTGCAACAAGCAGAGCAAGTGCAACAAGCAAGGCTACTGGTACAAGTAAGAGTACTACTAGTACGTTTAATACAGATACTTCAATATTTGAAAGAAGCACTGCTACAGGAAACACAGGATCTATTATTGAAACGGAAGTAGCTTCAGGATCTGCGCACAATGCTAGATATTGGGACGGAGATTCTTGGGAGGAAGATTAAGATGGCAATGACTGTAACGACAATTAATTATAGTGATATAGATTTAACTATACTTAGAGAATGCTTTGAAAAGTCTAAGCCTTATATGGAAGCCGAAAAACCTAATATAATTTGGGAAGAGTTTGGTTTAACCAGAGAAAGTACTGATGATGAAAAGTTTGAAAAACTTAGAGAATATTTTGAAAACGCTTCTTTAATTTTTAAATTAGACATAGATGGTCGAATTGTAAATTATGGAATGGGATTTAGAGAAATAGAAGGAACAGGAATGTTTTCACATAGTCTTGATTTAATACGTGAAGACGCAAATGGTAGTCAAGGTTGGACATACGTTACCGAGTATAATCAAAAAATAGATGCCTGGTATAAAAGTGTTTCAGATAATAATCCTGAGTCTTCTTTATGGATAGTAGAAGGATCTAGTATGGAAAAAGCATATGATGATTGTGTTACCGCAGGATGGCTGACATTTACAAATCCTGAAACAATTACACATCATGGATATACTTATAAAAAATTAGTAGTGACGTTTACTTTATGATAAATCTTGCTGAAATTATAAGTTGGATGGAAGATTTTGTAGAAGTTAAAAATAAAGACTTTGGAGGATTGCCTCCTTGTCCTTACGCTAAAGAAGCAAGAAAAAATAATAAAATTGATTTTGTTTTGTTTCCAAACGATAGACCAGATTCAGAAATTGAGCAATATATCTATAGTATGGATTTTGATAAGTATGATGCCATGTTAATTATATTTGAAAAAGATAGATGGACAGCTAAAGAAACTTTTAAAATAGCTAGAGATTTAGAAGTCAAAGCACAAAGAAAAGGAATATTGTTAGGAGAAGATCATCCTGAAATGGTTGAAACAGTAGGAAGTAGTAAAATAAATAATGGCAAGTATATTATTTTCTTCTTACAAAACTTAAAACAAGTAGAAGACGCAGCAGAAAAACTTAGAAAAACTTCTTATTATAACGTATGGCGAAAAGATAATCCATACAATATAGATAATCCTGATAATTATAATGATCGACATAATCAATACAAACTAAAATACGGAAATTAATATGGAATTACAAGCTATGGAAATTTGGATTGCTTTTATAACGTTAGTATTAGCGCCTATTATATATGGAATGCGTGAAAATGCAAACGAAAACAAAAGGCTTGATGTTCTTTTAAATAAAACAAGAGAAGAAGTAGCTAGAGATTACGTGACTAAAGAAGAATTAGAAACTAATATGGATAGATTAGTTCGCATGTTAAATAAATTAGAAGATAAACTTGATAAGTTATTTGAGGTAAAATAATAGGAAAAAAATATGGCTCGTAAAAGAAAATTAAAAGGCGGTAGAATAGATCTTAGAAATGGGGGAAGAGTTAGAGCTGCTTCTGGATGGAAAGCTGGTACTCCTCATTATGCTGAAAGATCTGATGCCCAAGCTCAAGAAAGTAGAGATTTAGTACAATTAGCCGCCGAAGGAAAAGTTCCTACTAAAGGAATTATACCTGACGCTGAAACTGTATCTGAAACTATTAAGGCGGGTCCTGCTAAGCAAATGGTTGATACAGGAGACGCTAAAGCGTTTACTGCTGGAGTAACTACTAGAGAAGACGTTACTAAGGGAAAAACAAAAGCAGCTAAAATTAAAAAATCTGCTGATGCTCAAGGATATACAGGAGCTAAAGTAGATATAGACGCTATGTTTGATCCTGCAACAAGTACTATAAGAGAAGGAAAAGACACTGCTGAACTAGCTGAAAAAGCTCTTTCTCTGGCTGCTGATCCTGCTGTTTTTTCAGATGAGCAAAAACAAAGAGGAATGCTAGATAGAGTTGTAGGTACTATAGATGAAGAAGCAATGGCAACTGCTGCTAAAATTGCAGGTACTGATAGACCTAGAATGCATAGGGCAAAAAGACAATTAAGAAAAGCAGGATTGTCTGAAGAAGAAATAAATATTATTGGAAATAATCCTGAAGATTTAGAAGAAAGCCTTTTAAGCTACACGGACGAACAAAGAGGAATGGTAGCTGGTCTTCCTGAAGAGGCTTTAGTATCTGCTCAGTTGGACGCACTTTTAAAAGGAATGGAAACAGGAGAGATTCCTGTATTCGCTAGACCTGCGGTTGCTGCTGTAGAAGCTATGATGGCAGAAAGAGGATTAAGCGCATCTACTGTAGGTAGAGACGCTTTGTTTAATGCAATAATACAATCTGCTGTTCCTTTAGCTCAGTCAAATGCACAATCTATTAAAGAAAGTGTTCTTAGTCAGAGAAATATAGAAGCTCAAGCAGAGCAAATGAATGCTCAGATGAGACAGCAAACTGCTCTAAACAATGCAGATAAAGTTTTTAATTTAAATATGGCTCAATTTCAGGCAGACCAACAAACTGAAATGGCTAATAAGAAATTTTTACAAACTACAAGTTTAACAGAAGTTAGTAATCAACAACAAATAGCTGTTCAGAACGCAGTTAATCAAACTCAGTTAGACTTAGCAAATTTAAATACTCAAGAAAGACTAGCTGTAAATAATGCTCAAGCATTTTTAAATATGAATATGGCAAATTTAAATAATGACCAGCAGGGTAGAGTATTAGAAGCTCAATTAGAACAGCAAAGAATGTTAAGTAATCAATCTTCTGATAATGCGGCTAGACAATTTAACGCAGCTAATAGACAGCAAGTAGAAGTTTTAATGACTAATTTAGCCAACACAATGGAAATGCAAAATGCTCAAAGGCACGATGCTATGGAACAGTTTAATGCTACTAGTTTAAATGCTGCTGAGGCAAGAGCATTAGGTATAGACGCTGATATATCAAAATTCAATGCTCAAATACTTACTCAGATAAGTCAAATGAACGAACAAATGGATTTTAATCGTGAACAGTGGAACAAGCAAAATGCTCAAGCAGTTGAAATGTCTAATGTAGAATGGCGCAGAAAAGCAAATACTATTAATACTGCTGCTCAGAATGCAATTAATCAGCAAAACGCTCAAAATGCTTTTGGATTATCTACTCAAGCTATGAGTTTTTTCTGGCAAGAATTAAGAGATCAAGCTGATTATTCATTTAAGCATCAAGAAAACGAACTAACTCGTAAAACTCAATTAATGGCTACAGCTATAGGTAATGAAGGAGCAGGTGGAAAAGATAATTGGACATCTACGTTAGGTAGCTTACTAACCAGTATAATGAATGGCACATATGGAGCTACTCCAGGAACTCCAGGAACTCCTGGACCAGGTGGACCAAGAGTACGATAACTATATAGTAGAAACAAACACAACAAATAGAGGATTAAAAGATGGGCTTTCTCAAAAAAATATTTAAGAAAATAGGTAAAGTAGTTAAAAAAGTTTTTAAAGGAGTAGGAAAATTCTTTAAAAAAGTTTTTAAAGGTGTAGGAAAGTTTGTAGGTAAACTAGGACCTATAGGAATGCTTGGGATGATGCTTCTCATGCCGCAGTTAGGAGCTTGGTGGGGAAAGTTTGGTACTTGGGCAGGTAAGCTAGGCGGACCAATGGGCAAACTAATGCAAGGTGTAGCTAAAGTAGGAAATTTTATAGGTAAGTCCTATAGTACAGTGACTGAAGGAATAGGAAAAGTTGTTGGAGGATTTGCAGATGCTGTAGGATTAGGTGATGCTTATAGAGGAGCTACTGGATGGCTTAATGATAAAGTAAGAACTCTTCAAGGCAAACTTGGACTAGAGCAAACTCCTTTTCCTATAGAGGAAATAGAAGTTACTGCTCAAAAAAGAGGTCTTCCTGAGGATATTATACAAGAAATAGAAGTTACTGCTCAAAAAAGAGGTATAAAAACTCCTTCTGCAAAAGCTCCTTCTATTGATGAGATAAAAGAAATAGAAGTTACCGCTAAACATAGGGGTGGTTGGGACGAGATGACACCAACCGAACAAAAAGCTCATATAGCTGAAGGAAGAGCAGAAATAATGAAATCAGATCCTACTAGAGACTGGAGTAAACATGGTTGGGAAAAAACAGGATGGGATAAGTTTACAGGAAAAATGCAAGAGCTTTACAATACTGGAAAAAGTTGGAACGAAACTTGGCAAAGTGTTCAAGGTATGGCACAGGAGTTAGGTCTTACTGAAGAAGAGGCTATGGAATATTATGGAGGCACTGGCTACGTGGCAGAACCTTCTGTTTTTCTTGACAATTCAATTAACAGCGCTAATGAAAACGCGCAGATTCATTGGCAAGATCAAGGAAACGCAGGTATTCCAGCCTTTGGCGCAGGTTCTTATTTCGCACAACAATATAATAACGCATTAAGCGAGGCGCTTAGTCCAAATTCAAACAATCCTTTTTGGATGTTTGTTGCTGACCAAGCAAGAGCTACTCAAAGACCTCGTTGGTAAACGTTAATTAACAAATTTTATAAAGGTAATATTTATGGCACAAGAACAAGTTCAAGTTAATCAGGAAATGGTAGATTATATGTCTACTGCTCCTTATCCTACGCCTGGGCAGTCTTTAACTAATAGTCCAGACCATCCTCAACCCTGGGAAAGACCGCCTACCTATACCACAATGCACGATGCTTTATATGGTCTATTTGAGACGTTGACTGAAGAAGATATGTTGCAAAATATTATAGTTTCAATATCTAATAATACTCCTATAGAGGCTATAGCTAAAGTTATTTTAGTTGATGGTTTTGAAAAAGGTGCATGGAATCCTGATTTATTATTACAACTTGTAGAACCTACAATGTATATGGTTATGTCTATAGCTGAAAAAGCAGGAATACATTATCGTATAGATGAAGAAGATAGTCCATACGAAGAAGAATTAGACGGAGAACAGGAAGCTCTTTTATTGCAACAGCTTGTTTCTTTGTCCGCAGATCGTATAAAAAATGCAGGAGGACAAATAAATCTTCCTACTGAATTAAAAAAAGAACTTAAAGAATTAGATCTTTCTGAAGTAGAACTTTCCGAATCAAAAGGAACAGTTTCTGAAACTGAAAAGAAAGGAGATACTGGAAGTTTGTTAGAACAACAAGAACCTACAAGTTTATTGGGACAAAGAGGATAAAAAATGGCAGATTGGAAAGTTGATATAGGACAGGGATCTCTGGAATATGGAGAATCTTTACTAGCACAAGCAAAAAAACGTTCAAAGAAAAGAAAAAAGAAAAGACGTATTTTTGAAACTATAGCAGGAGCTTTGACTGTTGGCGATTTTATACTAAAAAGAAAAGCTGACCATAGAATAGCTAGTATTACACAAGGACATGAAATAGAAAAAGCAACAGCTATTGCTAATTTAGGCAATGCTGATAGATTTAATACAAACTATGTTCAAGAAATGATAAAGGCTGGTCTTAATCCTGACGATTTAAGAGAAAACGGAGACGCTCATCAGTACTTTATGAATTTAGAATCTCAGAGACAAAGGGCATATGATCCTAAAGGCTCGTCTTTAAATACTTCTGATGAGGACGTTTCAAAAGAAAACAAAGAAAATTACAATGATATTTTAAAAGCTAATTCTAAAAGCGCTTTTAATGAATACGTTAAAAAATATACTAAATATTCTGGTTATATAAATGATGGTGAAATAATTACTGATGAAGCTATGGTTAATGCTAGGTTTGACGCAATATTAAAGGATGCTACTAGGCAAGTATACTCTCCTCAAAATGTAAGTTCTATAAGAAAGATATTAGGAAAGTTTGGTATTGCTGATACAGTTGATCCTACTTTAAGAGAAATAGAAATGGGAGGAGAAACATTTACTGTTTCTAATAGAGCTGCTGATTTGTTTTCTGAAAGAGCGCAAACAAGGGCAAATAACTTTACAGCAGTTGAAGAAGCAATAGCAGCTTCTACAGAAAAGTACGGAACTGACGAAGATCGTTTATATATTGCTGAACAGAACACTCAACTAGTAGTTAATTCATTAGATGAATACTACGCAGGTGATGGGAAGACTTTAGCACCATATTTAGATTCAATAGCTAAACATGACACTTCTTCTGAAGCAGGTATAAGATCTTCTTTATTTATAACAACTGAAGAAAATAATACTGGCACTACTACAGGACGAACCCTACACATTAGCGGTAATAAATATGTTCCAATTTTTCAAGATGTTCAAAATGGAAATCTACGTTTAAATGGAGAGCATGTTGCTGGTCAGATAAGTCGTTATAACAAAGGTAAAGAAGAAGATGATAAAGTTTTTATCTTTGCAGGGGAAGGAGCCACTACAGCACTAAGCGAAGAAGAGATGGCTACGTTTTTTAATGATTTAACTCCTAAAGAGCAACGTAATCTTTATGAGAGATATAGATACCACTTAGCAAATCTACATAGAGAAAATAGATTAGCTATAGAAGAACAGGCTGAAAAAGCAGGTGATAAAGATTTATTCTTACGTGAGTATTATGCTGGTGAGTTTTCAGCAGAGGCTATGGCACAGACTGTTAGAGAATCTGTAGTATTTAATTATGATGATCCTGATACACAAGAAAACGAAATGACAAGAATGAGAGGTTTGATAGAAGAATCTATATTTCAAGCTGGAGGAGGAGAAGGAAAAGAAGCCGCTCTTGCTGATGAAACACCTCCTAAAGCTGGTTATGGAAAGATTAATGATGATGGTGTATTTGGATTTTATGATCCAAACGAGAGAAAAGCATATAAGTTTAAAGGATTAACTATTCTTCCTGTAAGAGAAATTATAACTGGCGACAATGTAACGACTGAGGAAGATGCTAAAGTGGCTGGTGAAACTATGGCTAATACTTATCAAGACGACATTGAAAAAAAGAAACAGGATAAAGAGCAAGGTATTAGTACCATAGATAAAAATATGGTTGCAAGTATATTAAGAGAATCCAAAAATATGGAAGGTAAATGGAAAGATAACTTTCTAAGTGAATTGTTGCAAGAAACAGGAATGGATTTTTACAGTATTCAAGATTTTATGAAACACGTTGAAACCGATAGAGAGTTATCTGAGATGATGCAATCCCATGATTGGACAGATGCTGCTGGTGGTGCTGATGCAGGTGGTCAGAGTGGTGCAGCGGATTGGACACCACCTGGAGGAACAAGATATCCTTGGGACCCAGAAATTTATGGCGAGTTCAGAGGATTTAACCGATGATGAGTATTTCACCACTTCAAAGTCTTCTTGGAAAGCGTGAAACAGAAGAAGAACGCTTAAAGCGCGAAGAAGAAGAACGTAAGAAAAAAGAAGAAGAAGCAAGACGCAAAGCTGAAGAAGAAGCTAAACGTAAAGCTAAAGAAGAGGCAGAGCGTAAAGCTAAAGAAGAGGCGGAGCGTAAAGAGCCTGTTAAAACAGAAGAAAAAAAATATGTTAAAGCTACTACAGAAGAAAAAACAAAGTTTGAGTTTTCTAGGGATCAGCTTGAAGAGGAAGAAAGAAAGGAATTTGATGCGCTTGTAGAAAAATATAAAGACAAGCCAAACGCATATATAAGGGCAGTTACGGAATGGGAGCGTATGGGAAGAACTGAAGGAGTAACGTCTGTAGAGGAAAAAGAGGAAGAAATACTTACTCCTGTTGAAGAAAGAACACCATCTGTAGAACCTGAAGAGACTATTGAAGAAAGATTAAAAGCTGTAGAATCTGAAGAAACTGACGTTCCTATTAAACCTAAAGGAGGAGTATATTTAGAGTTCCAAGAAAATATAGATGGAATTGATTACTATTATTCTCCTGATAAAAGTCAGAGCATGACTGTCCATACTGTTACACATGAAACAGAAGATGGTAAGTGGGCAAACATGCCTTCCATATTAAAGTATGGTTATTGGGTAGGCGGAGAAATTACAGATAAAAAAGAACGTGAGATTTACGACTATTGGCAAAATGAAGATCCTTCTAAGATAGAGCTTTTTGATAGTAGGGAGGAGGCAGAACAAGCCGCTAAGGATAAAAGCGCATCTCACCATGAATTAGGTTTAAGCAGGAATGTAATATCAGATCCTGATGAAGGACTTTTTGAGTTGGGAACAAGACTTGAAAGAACTACAACTGGAAATTTATTACGTTTAGCTAAGTCCTCAGGTATAGCCCTGTTTGATCGAGATAGAAACATACAACAAGTAATTAAAGATCAAGAGCAAGAAAGATTACGTGAAGTCTATGCCTATATGGAAAAGAAATATGGTAAAGACTTTAAAGGTAGAGAAGGGGAGTTAGAAGTATTGGCAGGTAGGCTAACAACTGCTTTTGCTGATCCTATAACTTTCTTCTTACCCTGGGCAAAAGCTGCTAAAATGGGAAAATTAGCTGCTACAGGAATGGGAGCAGGAGTAGGAGTAGCAGATATGGCACTTTACGACTTAGCGGCTCATGGTAAAGTTTATGGAGATAGTCTGCTATTTGCAGGAGCTGTTGGAGGAGGCACAAGTCTTGTTGGTAAAGTAGTTGTAGATAAGATTAGAAAAACAAGAATGACAAAAGCTCCTGAGAATAAAAAAATAAATGTTGGAAAGGATGAAAAAGGCAATAAAATTGTAAAGGAAACTAAAATTAAAGACGAAGAAATTCCTTTGTTAAGTTTAAAAGAAGCAGACAATTTAGAAGATGCTACAGTTCAATTTTTAAAAGAGGATAAGTATGCTAGTATATTAGATAGGCTAGGTGGTGAAACAGCAATAATGCCATACATAACTAAAAATTTAGATACTGCCTATAATGTTAAAAAACAAGCTCGAAAATTAGAAGTTGCTTATGCTTTGCAAAAGAAAGAAGGAGTGCAGACAACTCTTCCTGGATTAGAAGGAGGAGATATTATCAGTAAGCAAAAAATAGGAGCTTGGAGAAGAAAGGCTAAAAAAGCTGATGCAGATATAAGTAAACAATGGGATAATGTTGTAGCTGTTGCTGAAGGAAGGGCAGAACTTACTGATGGTGTTATTACTTATATGGCAAAGAATAAAACTTTAACAGATAATGTCCTTACTTCTATATTACAAGAGGCTACTAGACCTTTAACTGGAGCAGGTATGGGATGGTTGACAGGTCAAGGAGTACAATATTTTCAAAGTGAGGTAGATCCTGATTCTAACCTTGTAAGAAATTTTACTATGGCAGGTTTTGCTTTTGGCATGATTCAGAAAAGAGTAGAGGCGAATCCTTATTTAACTAAATCAGCTAAAGAAAAAGCATTTGGTATCACAAGAAACGCGTCTGCTATTGCACTGCATAATTTTTTAAAAATAATTACAGCAGGAACAGCGGCAAGTAAAGGAATAGCTCATGGAGGTCCTGTTGAAGCTGTGACAAGACTTCTATTTCATGTTCAAGGAGGAGCAGGAAAAAAGAGCATGAATGGAGCAGAAGGAATAGCAGACCATTTAGTTGTAGAATGGATGAACAGGGCTAGTAAAAGCATGAATGGATCTTCACTAGAACAAAGAAAAGCAGCTTGGTATCTTGTTAGAGGATTAGATAAAACTCCAGAAGAAGCGGCTAAAAGATTTAATTTAACTAGTCCAAAAGATATTAACAATATTAAAGTTCTTAGAGAAAATATAACTACTTTTATGGACGAATATTCTAATAAATATGTTAGAGGAGCTGGTAAAGAATTTGAAGATATTCCTAATTATGGTCTTCCTCAAGCATACGACTTTGATGCAATAATAAAAGATATATCTCAAACTAGAAAAGTAGAGGGAAGTAATTTTTGGAAGGCTATGAATGCTGCTGTTAAGATTGAATTTAATAATGCAATTTCTCAAGTCAAGACTAAAAGTGGTTCTAAAGCGGCTGATAAATATACAAGGGAAAGAACAAACGCTATAGTAGACTCTATCGTAAACTCTCAAAAAAGAGCTATAGATATAGATGAGCTTATAGACCATACTGTTAGAAGTAAGAAAAAGAAAAAAGGAACTTATGAAAATAGGTCACAGACAGGTATTCCTCTATTAGATAATTTTGATAGGCAAAGACAAATAAAAAAACCAGAAGCTGTTAGAGCTATATCGGATTTTTTACAGCAAGATCCTCAAAAAATACTGTTCGATTTTATAGATGACAGTGTTAGAGGAATTGAATTTGGTCGTGCTATGGGAATTAGAACAGTTACTTCAGGAAATAAAAAATATAGAGTTTTTGAAAATTTAAAGTTAGCTAAAAATAAACTAAAAGACCAGTATCAGAAAGGAGAAATATCTTTAAAAGAATATGAGAACAAGAAAAAATTTATAAACAAGCAGGTTAATGGATATTTTAGAACTGTTGATGTAGATTCTACAGTAAACGAAAAAGTGAGAGCTGGTTTTTCAGTACTTACTTTTTTATCTAATGCATCAATGTTGACTCGTTCAGGAATTACTCAATTAGCTGACCTAACACAGCCTTTTCAAAATAGTTCTCAATTTGCTAGTGTTAGGACTTTAGCTAGAATGTATATTAATAAAGAAGACTTTGCAAAAGAGTTAGGATATTCTACATATGGAAACTCTTTAAGAGGAGTTGATCCTAAAAGTATATGGAACAGGGAAAGATTTGCCTTTACTCAGGCAGGGGAAGGAGGTAGTAATGCTGTAGTAAAAGGAGAATTTATGTCAGCAAATATACAAAGAAGAACTGCTAATTGGACAAGAAATTTCTTTAGGTTTAATCAGATGGCTCCAATGACAGATGTTATGGCAAGGTTTAATTTTAATACAGGAATAGAAGAGGCTTTTCATATTGCAAAAAGATATGCTGGAACCAATTTGGGATCTAAAGGAAAGTATAAAAAAATATTCAATCATTTACAAAGGCTAGGACTATCAGAAAAAGATTTAGTAAAAATAAATAAATTTAATGATTTAGATAAAGCAATGAAGAGTACTTCTGTTGGAGCCATACTGACAAGAGCAGGTAGAAATTCAAAAGAATTTAATACTTTACAAGCTACTTCAGGAAATAGACTTCACTTTGCGCAAAGCCATCGACCTGAGTATAGGACTATGGGATTATTTTTATCCTGGGCTCAGGCAAAGACAGCTCAAATGAACTCGTTAATTAAAAGAGTGGAAGATGGCGATGTAGCTCTAGCAATAAAAACTCTTACAGGTTTAACTGTTTTAGGAGGGATAAGGGAGTTACAAATAGCTTTCAGCCCTGCTGTAGATTACTACGAAGAAAAGGCTCCTGAAAGATTCTCTAAGCTGTGGTGGACAGAGGCGGCAAGGATAGGAGGATTACAGCCCTGGGTAGTTGAAAAAATGACAAGGACGTTTAGTTTGGGATCAGGAAGTGATCCTCTTGATAACCTTACTCCAGTGGTAGCGTGGCTGGAAGACTTTATTCAAATGTTTCCAAAAGTAGCAAGAGAATTTTCTGCTAAAGATTATGAAGGAGCTATAGTAGAAGCTATAAAACCTATACCTGTAGCAGACGAATTAAATCTTTTGTTAGGTACTCTACAAAAAGGGGAGAAAGCTCTTTTATATGAGAATCTTCCTAATGACGATATAGCTAGAAGAAGATTAGATCCTACTGAAAGTAGTCCAGGATTTATGCAAGGTTTCTTTGAAGGCGGTGAAGTATCTATAGATAATCCAGTTCCTAATACTGTAGAAGATCCTTCAGAAAGAATAAATCCTTATACTCAAATGCCTTACGATCAAGAAATGGAAAGACATGGAGCTAAAGGAGGAGGAGGAGTAATGGTATCTATTTCTCCTATATCTGAAAAACAGGTAGGAAAAATACAGCGAATATTGGCTAAAAGGAAAGATAAATATTTAGGCGGCAAAGTAGCAGTATAAATATATTGACAAATTTAAAATTAGTATTATACTATGTTATTATATACAGAAGAACAACTTCAAACAGCATACGAGATTTATAGAAGACATCAGATAAGACAAGACTTATCCTTCATGAGTTTAGAACATTTTCGTTTAATGTATGAAGAAATAGAAGAAACACAGCTAGAAGGAATAAGTATAGATGAAATTTAATATGATTAAAAATATAGTAGGTGCAGTAGCTCCTACGCTTGGATCAGCTTTAGCGGGTCCGTTAGGCGGACAAGCAGCCAGTGTTATTGCAGGTGTTTTAGGATGCGGAACAAAGCCAAAAGAAATTGAAAAGGCAATGTCAGTAGCTACTCCTGAGCAATTAGCAGAAGTAAAGAAAGCTGAGTTGGAATTTGAAGCGCAAATGAAAGAACTAGAGGTTGATGTTTTTGCGCTAGAGACAGCAGATAAACAAGATGCGCGTAAGATGTTTGGTAGAGACTGGACACCACGTATCATGGGTATTGCTGTACTAGGAGGATTTTTAGGATACATCTTCCTGGTAACGCTACAGCCTCCTGAGCAAAATAGTGAGGCATTAATTAACTTAGTACTAGGTTATCTTGGTGGACTAGCAAGTGCTGTCATATCATTTTATTTTGGTGCAAGTAATAAGAAAGAGGATAAATAATGGAAGATCTCATTATTGGTTTATTTGTTGCTGGAGCAGTGTATGTAATATTCAGAAAACGAAAAGAAATAAAAGTTAAAACAGATATTGTTTGGAAATCAGTTTATAAACCTAGACGCGGAAAAGGCGGTAAAAAATAAGTACGCTTATTACAAGAGAATACTGCAAAGAATTACAACAGCTACATAAAGAAGACGAAGATTGGGGGACTGGTCCTCGTAATCATGTTCTTGTATTATTTAATTTTTTATACATTAACAATGTAAAAAAATTTATAGACTATGGGTGCGGTAAAGGAGAAAACATGTCTTGGGTTCTTCCTGAATGGATGGAAGTTATAAACTATGATCCTGCCTTACCTGAATGGGCTAAAGATCCTGAGCCTGAAGATTATTTAATATGTACTGACGTGTTAGAGCATATTGAACCTCAGTTAATTGATAATGTCATAGAGCATTTGATTGCTAAATTTAAAAAGAAAGCGTTTCTTGCTATTGACACGAAGGAATCAAAGAAGAGTTTACCTAGTGGTAGGAATGCTCATTTGATTATAGAAGATTTACATTATTGGATTAAAAAATTTAAAGAACATTGTAATATTAAAATGTTAAACAACAACCATATTTTATATTTAGAACTAACAAAGAGTAGATAATGAGTATTATATTATTTTTAATAATTATTGGAATGATTATCATGTGGCATTGTGAGCCAAACCTAATGCGTGACATTGTTGCGAAAGGCAAAATGTACTACGATTCGGTGAAAAATAAATTGTCCAATATAAAGGCTTTATTTAAATATAAGGGGTGACCTATATTTAAAGAAAGAAGTCCTCTCTAGCGCTCATATACGAGGTCTGAGAGGCATTAACTGAATATACTCTTGATGGGTATATTTTTAATATTAATCTTGCTTATAATAAGGAGAAAATCATGGTCAGAAAAAATGACTTTTATGGTATGGTAGATTTTAGAGATCCCATATTTTCATCGTTGTTTGTAGGATTTGATAATCTTTTTGACAGCATCTCTCAGATGTCTCAAGGTTCAAAAAGTTTACCAAGTTATCCGCCTTACAATGTACTTCAAGACGGAGACGATTACGTAATTGAAATCGCTCTGGCAGGAATAGCAAAAAAAGATCTTAACGTAGAACTCCAAGAAAACACATTGTCAATTTCTTATGATTCTTCAAACGACATTGTTAATGATGTTATCGAAGAGAATAAGGTATTGCATAAAGGTATAGCACAGCGTTCTTTTAAAAGACAGTTTACTTTATCAGAAGATATAGTAGTTGAAGGTGCTAACTTTAAAGATGGAATGTTAAATATCTTTTTAAAAAGAGTTGTTCCTGAAGAGAAGAAACCAAAACAAATTAAAATTAAATAGTGAATAGCGTGGAAAAAGACAACTATAGAAAATGGGTACATATAAATAAGAAAGAACTTGCAACATTAACAAGTGATTTTTTTAGATATAGATTCATGTTTAGAATACTATTTGCTTATTTACTATTTGACGTTTATATACACTTTTCAAATTAATTTCAATTTTGCTTAGAGGAGGGCAGAGAATGAGACAAAGGATTTTATTAGGAGCATTGTTTTTCTCTGCTCTTTTCTTTAATGGTCCTGTTATTGCACAACAAACAGGTACTTGTGATATGGGTACAGAGTATTGTGAGGGTAATTCTTTAAATACAACCAACACAACAACTACTACCAACAGTAATACTAATGTCAATACCAACAATAACACTAATGTTAATACCAACAGTAACACTAATGTCAACACAACGACATCAACAGCTACAAATAGTAACACTAATGTTAATACTAATAATAACACTAGTTCAACAACTAATGTAAATACTAATAATTCAACAGCTACAAATACAAATAATAATAACAATGTCAACACTGTTACTACGACTGGTACGCAAACCAACACAAACAACAATAACAACGTTAGTACATCTACTAGTGTTAATACCAATAATAATACAACTAATTCAACTGTATCTAGTACAGTAAATTCAACGAACACAAATAACAATAATAACAATACGACATCAAACAATACTAATAATAACAACAATGTTAATACAAGTACTAGTAGTAATGTCAATCAAAATACCAACATAAACCAAAACACGTCTGATTCAAACGTCACTACAGAAAATACTAACAGCAATACAAACGTTAATACTAGCACATCAGACAATACTAATCGAAACATAAATGAAAGTAAATCTGAACAGGTTATTACACAGAATATCAATCAAAAAGCGCCACCTGCTTCTGCGATTGCTCCTTCTATTATGAGCTACAGTCAAGACCTATGTACTACTGGAGTAAGTGGTGCATTTCAAGGACAAGTGTTTGGTCTTTCAGGCGGTAAAGCAGTAAGAGATGAAAATTGTGAACGCTTAAAACTTTCTAAATATCTTTATGATACTGGTATGAAAATAGCAGCAGTTGGAGTATTGTGCCAAGATCCTAGAGTTTTTAAAGCAATGCACATGGCAGGTACTCCTTGTCCTTATGAAGGCATGATAGGAGAAGAAGCTAAACTGGCTTGGAAACAAAATCCAAAAGACAGACCAGATTACGAAGAGGCTAAAGATAAATTTGTTCGTCAGTGTCGAGCTGAAAAAACTAAAGTGAAAAAATCTAGGCTAACCTGTGTTAGAGAATTTAATAACCAGAGCTAGTCTATTTTTAGGGACACTTTTATTATCCTTTAATTTAAGTGCTAATGACTGGACAGTAGGTACATCCAGTGTTCTTGATCTAAGAAACCAAACAGGCACAATTCAACACAACTTAGGTGACGATAGTCGATCAGGATTGGTCGACATAGGATTCGATTTTGAATTTTTTAATCAGACATACGATAAAGGATACATTTCCACTAATGGTTGTTTTTCTTTCACCACAGCGTATTGCAACGACTATACACCTGATCCCTTACCTGACACGAATTATACCATCTATCCTTTTTGGACTGATCTTATAAGAGATAACCAATCTAAAATACTTTCCAAGTCTTTTGAAGATTATTTTGTAGTGGGTTGGTATGATCTAAGAGAATATAATAGAAGTAATTCTGATAATACTTTTGAAATGTTTTTATATGAACAAGATTCTAAAATAGAATTTAGATATGGTGCATTAGATATAAAAACCCACGATGTTGTTATAGGAATACAAGGAGACTCCAACAACTATAAACAGTATTTATTTTTTGATGAGTGTAATACAGGCACAACAAATTTAAGTACGTGTGTTAATCAAGACTGGAACAATAGTAGTTTTAATACTCTTTTAGAGAACAAGTCTCTTGCATATAACGATGCTTGTTCTATTAATCCTTTAAGTAGTACTGAATGTGCAGGTTATCAAGCCGCTTATTTAGTTCAACAATGTACTTTAAATCCTTTATATGATAGTACGTGTACTGGTTATTGGAATGCTTACGAGGATCTCCAATGCGATTTAGATCCTCAATACGCTCCTTTTTGTCCAGGATATACAACACAACAATCAGTTGCTTATTTTGTAGAAGATGAATATGATTACGGATATTTTGAAGAAGAAGTTGATTATGGTTATATCGAAGAAGAATATTATTACGAAGAACCTCCTGAGTATTTTCAAGAGTTTTATTCACAAGAACATGTAGACGATCCTTTTCTTCCTATAGTCATAGACGATATTCCTGAAGAACTTATATGGCTAGATCCGCCAGAAGAACATCTTCCTTTTGATGATTTAGTGTACATTATAGAAGAAGAACTTCCTGAAATTATAGAAGACTTGCCAATCTTTGAAGAAGAAATGTTAGAGTTTCTACCAGACTTTGAAGAATATGACTTAGAATATGTGGTTCATCTGGAAGAACCTCTCCTTCAAGAAGTAGAAAGAATGCTTTTAATGGAAGAAGTGCCTGAAGAAACTATAGAAGAAGTATTAGAATTTGAAACGATTGAGGAATTAGACGAATGGTTTGAGGAAGAAACATCAGAAGAAGAACTATTAGAAGAGGAGGCGGAAATAGAAGAAGAGGAAGATGTTGAAGAAGAGTTAGATGAAGAGCTGGAAGAAGACGAGAAAGCTAATAAGAGAGAGAATCAATTAAAGGTAGTTAAAGGCACAATGATTGCCGCAGTAAATAGCGTAAGCGGAACTACCTCTGGAAGTTCGATACATTCTACAGGCAATACTATAGCATCAGGAGGGACAACAAGTAGTACAAGCAAACAAGCTACTGTTGCCTCATCTACAGGAGGAACAGTGAGCTTTTCAAGTTCTCCTTCTATTTCAGCTCAGGTAGTTAGTTCTGTAGCACAGACTCAACAAGTTCTTACAATGTCTTCAAACGTAAACACAGGATCTACTGTTCAAAATGTTTCAAGTTCTTCTGTAGAATCTACAAGCAGTTCAGAAGTTTCTACAGAAATTACAACCACAGTAGCAGATGTTTCTAGTACTGTAAATACAGTAGATACAAACATAGCAAGTACAGAAAGTATGGGAGATAGCGCTACCAATACACAGGCTACTCAAGAAGTTAAAACTGTTGCTCAGAATATAAAACAACAGCAACAGCAGATGGAAGAACAGCAATCAGAAACAGGGGAGTACGCTGACTCTTCTCAGTTGATTGCTTATATGGGATTTGTAGAAGGCTTTGATGCATATAGAAATGCGGCTATGCCTCCTCAACCTACTTGGTATGAACCTAAGACAATATATGCAAATGCTGTATTGCCTGATAATACTCAAGCATTTTATGGGTTGGCATCTACAAGTATAAATACACTTAATCAAATGAGAAACTTACAACCAAACTTAGACGGAGGAAATCATGGAATGGTTAAATAATAGGCTAGGGCAGATAATTGCAGGTGTCACAGTAGCAGGAACATTAGCAGGTTTTGGCTATGAAGGCGCACAAACAATTAACAGGATTGATAATATAGAAAGCGCAACGAATGATTACATAACTGCTGTAGATGGAATGGCAGATACAATGGTTGAGCTAGAAAAGAAAATGGCAGTCATTGATGAACAATTAAAATCTTTAGATGTTCCTGATATAGGAGCGATTGAAAAAGATATAGTATCTTTAAAAGCACATGGGCATCCTGCACAGAAGATGCCTGATCTATCAGGAATTAAAGAAGATATAGCAGTTCTTAAAACAACTGTTGAATCTTTAAAGAATAAAGACTCTAATCCTTTAGCTAATTAATTGTGGCTATGCCTGTTTATATCTTTGGCAAAATCAGGAACAGGTAAATCTTCTTCTTTAAAGTCAGACAATTTAATCCATTTAATCTTTCCTTCTTTTTCTAATTGGAGAGCGTAGTCTCTTTCAATAGTAATCCCTGTGTGTGGGTTATCTGTTTCAATAGGAGTATCTAGTCTTGGTTTATGCCAACTATGTGGTCTTCCTGATCCTACTTTAGATGAGTAAGTCTTAGCAAAGAAATCAAAACCTATCAGTGTGAGGCTTTTATAAGTAGGTATTTTTCTAGTGAAAAAAAGAAGGGATATAAAACCTTGAGAAGGTCTAGGAGAATGTAATCTAGGATCTGTAAAATTAAATTCTTTATAAATCTGGTCTAGTTCTTGATCCGAATACATATTAACATATGGGAAATTTGGAAGTTTGTTTTCTTTTATTTCTTTATCTAAATAAATTCTGCTCCTATTGAATAATCTAACCTGAGCGTCTGAGAATTTCATAAACATATGTCTTCTTAATATTCCAGTCTGCCAAATATCTGTACGCTTTCCTATCGCGTGTTCTATTGGAGGAGTAGGGAATCCTTTTCCAAACCTTACAACAGTATCGTAAGAATCTATTAGTTCTCCGTTATCGTATTGCAGAATCTCTACTGAGTTTCCTACAAGGATAACATCTTTATTTTTTACTAGATTTATTAAGGCTTTTTGCATGTTGGACTTGTCCATAATTTGCAGGATGTTGCACTGTCATGTCTGGAATATCTAAATCAGAATCAATGAGCCACTCAATAGTATCTGCTACGTCTTGATAAGAAATACTAGGAAGTGTTTTATGTTTCATTAGACCTAAATTTAAAGTAGTAACTCTACATACTTTATCAGAATTATAAACTATGTTATTGGTGTAATGATTAAGAGCCGCTTTTTGTGACGCATATAAATATCCTTTAGATATGTTAGGCTGTGCAGCTCTGGAAGAAATGTTTATAATATATTTATTTTTTATATTTCTCCATTTATTAAAATATAAATCTAACAGCTCAACCTGTTTAAATTTATGGTGTTCACAATTAATAAGTATGTTACTTTCTAATTTTTCTAAATATTCGCTTTCGTCTAGCAATCTATAAACACTATAAAACTTAGCATTATCAAAATGCTTACTTAAAAATAGAGCTAGTCCATAAGTTCCAGATATAATCATTGCTTGTCCATAATTAAATTAAAAGATTTCTCGCCAAATAACGTACCATCAACACTGCATTTATTACATGGAGATTTAGACCTGTCTCCTTTCGCTAATCTTTTTCTAATCTTTGTCATTGGTTTGCTAAACCATACTTCTTCTAATGTTTGTTGCTGTAAGTTTCCTATGATGTGTTCTCTTCCCCAATCATTAGAACAGAAAAGCACATCGCCATTCCAATCTACAAACATTTTATAGAACGGATAATAACAAGGCTTACCTTTTAAAGATTCAACATCGCTTTCTTCAATTCCTATCCAATCAATAGTTCCACTACGATTGTTAAGGAATAAGCCATAGTCTTCTTCATTGTAGTGCATTCTATATTTATATTTATCTTTATAGTTTTTTAATATCTTATCAAAAACTTCTATCTGTTCTGGTCCGTCATATATATTTACATATAGTAAATCTAATCCACTATCAAATAATTTCTTTGCGTATTCTTCAGTAAGTTTATCCCCATTTGTATTGCATTCAAGGGTAGCATATGGAAGATATAATTTAAAATGAAATATAATTCTATGAAATAAGGGATTAAGAAAGTTTTCACCAAATCCACTAAAAGAAATTTTTCCTTTGTATCCATGTCTTCCTAACTCTTTAGCTATTGTTCTAGCTCCTTTAGGTGTCATGTGTAAGTTTCTATTTGGAAATACTTTTGGATCGTGTCGAGGACAGAACACGCAGGTACGATTACACAGCTCTGTAGTATTTACTTCTACAGTAAGGATAGAATCTAAAGGAACTAAGTCTCTTGCAGATATTCCATTGAAGTGTTTCTCTTCTTGAAACTTTCTATGTTCAAGAAAACTTATTTTATTGTGTTTTTTATTCTTAACCATTCTTTTGCGTAATCTACATCTAAATAATTTGGTAGCCAGGGTCCGCCATCTGTAAAGTGTACCGCTTTAGGAAGTCTTGTATAAGGTAAATTTTTAAAATTGTAATACCCAACTAACATGTTATAGGCTACTGGTAACTCTCCTATTTGATCGTCACTATCTAACCATTTAAAGCCATGTAAATTTCCTGCGTCTGTTGTGCTGATATAGTCTATGTTTAGACGTTTACATTTTTCATTATTAAAATACATGAGGCTTGACCAGTATTTTTTATCGTAAGGTCTATTTGTTTTATCCATCATTTTACCATGAGGTCTGGTAATTAATTGCGGATGTTTAACTACATGAACTGCATGGTCATCTTCACAACATATGTTTGCGTAATCAGCAATCTCTTCAGGATCACAGCGCCAAAGAAAATCAACATCACAAAATAAAGCATGACCTTCAAAGTTGCAAAGGTGAGGAACGAGGAAGCGAGTAAACGCAAATTCTGTAGACTCTTTTTGGTCTGGACGATAATATAGTTTATCATCTTGTAAATCCTTTTTTATTAATGGTATAATTTCATGCTTTACTACTGAGCTGGACTCAATAGACTTTTTACAAACCTCATAAACTTCTGGATAATAGGAATCATAACCTATAAAAATTTTCATTTTTTATTTTCCTTTTTAGTTGGTTTTTTTTGATTTAATATTTCTAATACTTGTTTCTGGTCTTGCTCATTTAAAGACCAAAAGTAGCCAAGTATATCTACGATTTTAGAATCGTCACTCTTTTCAGGGGGTGAAGTCATAATACCTCCGATCTAACTTTTTTTTATTTCCTTCTCCTAAAGGGATAGAGACGGATACTCTAGCTCCTTGTGGAATAGCTTTATGATAAAGTCCAGTAGGTATATATAATAAGTCTCCTACTGTTAATGTTTCATCATACTTTAATTGCATTTCTTTTTCTTGTTGAGTTGTTAAATTAGCAGGTGCATTCTTTCCTGCAAATACTCTATAAACTTTCCATCTTACGTTACCTATAGCATGAACAAGAAAATTATTATCTGTATCTCTATGGCAAGGAAATGTTAAAGCATTTTTAACTGGTGAGCAATATAGGTGAGCGTCTGCAGCACTTCCTTTAAACTGTCTTTCTACTGCTCCTGAAAGAGCTGACATAGCAGGACTAATTAAAGATGCTTTAGTTAATATAATACTACATCCTTGATTCCATAGTTCATGCGCATATTTTTTATCGAAGTAATCTATCCTTGACCAGCTAGGTTTTCTTCCTTTAAATGCATTGTTCTTTTCCATACATAATTTACCTTCAGGAGTTATAATTTGAAATCCTGAGACTGCTCTGTCATTGTGTATATAATCAGAAAATTTTTCCCAAGTTATTATCTGGCTCATGATTTCTTTTCGTAAATCATTTGCCTTAACAATAAGAGGTTGCTTATCTTTATACTTCCCCATAAATTCATCAACTGACATAGGGTGTATTAAATCTTTAAAATCAATCCACATAGGTTATAGCTGTAAGTTCATCCGCTAAATATTTATTTATACCATTAAGTTTTATTCTTCCTTCTGAAATTAACTTATCTATGATATAGGCATCGTCCTTATTCTTAAAGCAATTCCTTACTTCATGATTAGGAAGCCCTCCTACCTCTGTCCATAGAACACCTTTAGTATCTAATACTACTTTAAACGACAATAAAATTGCCTCTTTCTTTTTTGTCATTAAAGTACCTCACAAGCACCAGCAGTACACGCTAGTTCTTTAGTGTTCTCAGTCATATCTTCTTTTTCGTAATCAGAAAGTTTAGTCCAGTCTACATTGGACGTTGTTTTGTCCAGCCATTTTTTATATTCTTTCTTGGTTATCTCTTGATAGGGAGCTTGTTGATAAGAATGATCTGCATAAGGAAGGAACGAGACACCAGAGATACGATTAAAGTTATCCCATACCCATGCTCCAACCTTTAACCATTCAGGCTCTCTTACTGAAATAGTTGCTGATGGTTTATGTTCGCACCAATGATTTTGGTAAGTCTTCCAAATTTCCAAGTGTTCTATAGCTGACAGATCTATTCTTGTTAAGGACTTCTCAGGAGATTTAATTGGAAAGTAAAAGACAAGAGTATGATCTGGCTTTGTTATATCGTCTTCGTGATACACTCCTTGATCTACCATGAGCTGTGCTAAAGGATCTTTCTTATCTGCTCTTACTGTTCTTAAATAATACTCGCTATGCCTTGTGTGAATACCACTAGCACTGTCCACTAACTGACTAACAGTACCACTAGGCTTGACGCAAGTGATTGCGGCAGACTGCTTTATTTTTAATTTACTAGCCCATGTTTTATTAGTGTCCACAGCAACTTTCTTTAGCTTTTCTAAATTTCCTTCTAGTGTTGCTCCGCCAGTAAGTTTTGTATTGTCCATAATACCTGTAAGAGATACTCCAAGCAATGCCTCTTCTTCTGTGTTTGTTTTCCAAGCCTTAGTTAAATATCTAAAGTTAGTTAATGTTGCTTGGAACGTACCTAATATAGTTGCTAGTTCAATCTTACGAGAAAGAGATGACCAGCCATCGTTAGGTCTAACAACAACCTCTGTTAGATTACAGAACTGTTTGTTGCGTAGTATAATTTCACTACATGGATTACATCCGAAGTCTTTATACTCTTCTCGCCTACCATTCTTAGATGCTTGTTCTTCTGCTGCTTGTCTGTTAAAGATACCTCGTTCACCACTCTTAGATTCATATAGAGATAGCCATTCTTTCATGAATGCTCCCATTTCTGCTGAGTCTGTATAGGCTACTGAGTTATTAGATAATGCTCTGTGTTGACTATGCTCCCACCAAGAACCTGACTTAGCAATGCGCATACGCTCGTCTGAGAGGTTGCTGAGTGAGATTAAAGCGCTACGTCTAACACCTCCCACTACAACAACTTCTGCAATCTTACACATCAAATCATGACAGTCGATTGATACTAATTTTCTTTGTCCTTTAGAAATAGCATCCTTAAATATGTTAATTGTAAATTGTATAAGATCATCTAAAGGTGCTGGACCACTAGCGCGACCTCCAAAGGTTTTAAGCCTAGCTCCTTGAGGTCTAACGTTACTTAGGTCACACTCTGGTATTTGTCCTGCGTATAACAGGGATAGTAATTCTTTATACGCTTTAGCCCATCCAATCTTTGAGTCAGCTACTTTAATTATAGTATCTGTAGGATGTAGTTCTTCTGGAAGATCAGGAAGTTTATTTATGTATTGCCGCTCAACACTAAATCCAACACCTGTGCCACACATAAGTATGTAAAGTGTTTCATCAAATGCACGAACACTATCAACAGCAACATAACTACAATTAAAACCTGCAACATTATCTCTTGCCAACGCTTTTCCTGCTGACATTAATGCTCTCATGCTTGGCATAATTTCTAAGTTAAGCACAGCTCTCTCTAGCTCTGGTCTAACTTTAGATATGTCTGTTTTATGTTTCCACTTTAAATGCTCTTGCATATAATCAAAGTACCTAGCAACTGTTTCTTGCCAAGTCTCTCTTCTTTTTAGTTCTTCGTTCCATCTAGCGTATCGACTAAGATGTATAAACTCTTGATACTGAGTAGGTAATCTAACTTCTCCCATCTTGTTCCTCGTCATAAATATAAATTGCTATCATAGCATAGTGTATTATTTTAAGAAGATCTTTTACGTTTCTTCCATCCTTTTTTCCATAGCGCATTGCATATTTCATAATGTTTCCTACGCAAAAACTTTCCCCATGTCCTGCGTCTACAATCATGTCAGTAGCTTGATACTTACCATGTGCATAGTGAGCGTTGTAAGTATTATCTATATGTTTCTTTATAGACTCTAGTATATTTGGTTCGTTAAATTTATACTGTCCATCTATAACTTTATGCGCTGTTTCAAATACTTCGTTCCAATCATCTTTCATTATTTTCTCCAAACTTTAGGTAGAGATTCTCTACTATACCATTTAAATTCGTTTGCCTCTGCCCATTCAGCATGAGTTCTTTTTGTTCCATCTCTTCTTCTCTTAGCACCAGGCATAGGAGCTGACGGATTAGAAAATAAAAATACTAGTTCTTGATTTTTCTTTAAAGATTTTTTTATCCATACATATTTATTGTATTCAGCATAGTCCCAAAATCTTCCTTTAGCCTCAAGCAATATTTGTTTTTTATTTATTACCTTTATAAAATCAGGCTCATACTTATGTTCAATAACATAATCTACTTTGTTAGTATGGTGTTCCCAATTCTTTAGTTCTTCTTGGTGCAGTTCATACTCCCATTTAGAATCATATCCTTTTGGTAATCCTTTTTCAATAGGTCTACGTTTTCTAGGTTTTCTTTTCACTAATGAAGAACTCCTTCTCTCTTATGTATTTCTTGGTCAACTAAAAACGATAGTCGATTTAATAATGTAGTGTCAAGTTCTGATACTGTAGTTCCTGTAAACAATACACTTCCTACAGCTACAAGAAGATCGTCTAAAGGGATAGCATCTAAATCCATCTCTTTAAGTACTTCTGCAAGTTCTGACAATTCAACAGTCATGAGAAATTTTTAGATCCTTTAATCATTCTTTCTTTTAATCTCTCACTTCTAGGACCAACCTGCCTTGCCCATCGACTGTCCATCATTTCAACTGCGGCTTTATTGTAGTCTCTGTTTTCTAAAGCATCTAAGAATTTTTCAAACTGAAGTAATCTGTTTATGCCTAAGTTAAAAGCCATGTTAGCTACTACTCTTTGTCTCTCTTCGTCCAGCTCTCTCCAGAAAGGAATGTTCCTATCTAAGTCAGAACATATTCCATCAATGTCTTGTTCTAAACATTGCATTATTCTTTTCTCAGAGACTTCTGTTCCTACTGGCTTACCGCACTCGTCATCTTTAGAGGTTATTAAATGCCCTACTCCAAAAGTATCGTAGCCTAGATGATCTTTATATATCTCGCTTACTTTACCTTCGTCTACAATTAGTTCTTCCATCAATTCTTTCTTATCCATAACTACAATCTCTCCTACGTTTATAGTTTTCGTGTGTAATAATAAAAATAATGTAAATAAAATTCTCATTTATAAGTCTTTGCGCTGCAAAGAGTTCTCAAGATCATCTAAGGTAAGATTAGGATCTCTTTTAAGTTTTTTATATACCCATTTCAAAGAAAAAGCACTCAGTAATAATTTCCTGTTTGCAAATATATGAGTCTGAGGAGATAGAAACTCTTCTAAATTATCCACATTTATTTTGTTTCTATCTTCGTCAGGTATAACAGAATGCAACCACTCAACGAGCAGTTCCCTCCCTCTTTTTCTTATAGCCTTTGCTTTTCTTCCGTTCATTTAGCTACCATAGATAACTTAGAACTACTTTGTTTTGTTTCAGATGTTGTGCCTAGTATAGGATTCTTAGTTACTTCTACAACTCTAGGAATCTTTGCTACAGTAGTTAAGTATTCATACTTCTTAGCGTATTTAAATACCCTTAGTCCTTTTCCTAAATTTGAATCTTTGTGACATTCAAACTTATGTCTACAATATACGCAAGGTCTAGGTAGTTTCATATTCCCTGAAGAACCCTCAGGAATAGGATCATAGCATCTTTCAGGAGGTGTATCAGATTCCATTTGTTGCTTTAACATTTTGATACGACTTTCTACATTAGGCTTATCTAGTTCTTCAGGTCTAAATAAAGTAAGTTCTCCGTTCTCTTTGTTGAGTGTAAGGAATCCACCTTTATTAGATCCTTCTGCAAATTCGTATCCTGCTATCTGTGCCATGTAACCAAAAGGATCATCACTTGCTAAAGTTCCTTCTTTAAATTTCTTGAATGCAAAACCTGAGGCAGTTTTAATATCTATAACTTCACCATCAATCTTACAGTCCATGTGTCCTTTGATTCCATCTACTTCTACTTCTTTCTGTTCGTCTGTTACTTCGTGTCCTGCTAAACGAGCTAAAAACAAAACCACTTCTTCCAGTATGTGTCCATACAAAAATCTTATTTGAACAGGAGCTGAAAAATCATGCTTTTTATTTTCAGAGTTTATATCATACCATAACTGACGAGATGGTTTTCCTATGTTAGACATTCTTAATGTCGATTGTTCTTGAGGATGTTCTCCTGACCAATTAAGTAAAGCATTTTTCATAGCCTCACCAAAGGCATCAGCAGTTTCTTCCGACACACCTAAAGATTTCCCTTCTGTTAGAGTGTCTAACTTTTTGTAGATGTCTTCTACAAGAGTGTCTAATTTTTTCATTTACTTTCCTTTCTATGTTTTTCTAAATAGTTTATAGCTCGTTTAAGTATGGAGGTATTATCTTTAAATCCTCCTAAAGCTCTATTGCATGTATGACAAAGCCATCCTCTAAACGTTTCGCTTTCGTGGCAATGGTCTATAACCCAAGAGCCATTTCTTTTATTGCCTAAACCATTGACCTGTTTTTCTGTGCCTAAACATATAGGGCATACATGTCCTTCTTCAGGCATTCCATACTGTTCTTTTAATCTGGCTCTAACTTTACTTAATTCATTGTTACACTTTTTACATTCAGGTCTAAGAAAGTTACCGCCAGATGCAGGACTGAAACTTTCTAAAGGTAATTTAGTATTGCACTTTATACAAATTTTTCCATCTTCAAATACTAAATCAGAATGATCGTCTTCAAAAAAATTCAACTGATCTTTAATGTGTTTCGCTCCAGTCATTTCCTATCTTATAGTCCCCATCTAAAGGGCAATCCATATCGTAAAATTCCCCTGCCTTTTTGATGGAGGCTACTCCTATTTTACCAAAAGAATCTGCATGTGCAGGGTGAACTTCCACCTGCCATTCGTCATGTACGTTAGCTACAAACTTATAATCTAAATTTCTTTTCTTAGCCTCTTGATCTAAGATAACTAAGGCTCTCTTCATAACCACAGCTCCAGCTCCCTGTAGTAAAGTATTGAGGGCTACGTGTGGTTTTCTTATAACCATCTTCCTACCATCTAATCCTTTGAGGAAGCCCTTCTTAGCAGCTTTTCCAACTCTATCTCTAAGTCTCTTAAATGAAGGTTGACTAGCAAAGAAACGTTCTCTAAGTCTCGTCCCATCTTCCTGGCTTCCACCAACCAAGAGTCCAAGTCTCTTAGCTGAGGCAGAGTAGAGCATTGCGTAGATGAATACTTTTGCCTGATCTCTTGATTGAAGTCCTGCAACTTTTTGATTATGGGTGTGTATGTCTCCATTGGTGATTTCATTTGTAAATTCCTCGTCTTTCATATAGTGAGCTAACATCCTTAGTTCTAAAGAAGACGCATCAATGCCCACAAGTTTATATCCTTTTTTAACTGTCCAGCAAGACCTACATTCATTACCATAAGGACTCTTAACAGAAGGAACTTGAGCTACGTTTGGACTACGATGGCTCATCCTAGATGTAATGGTTCCCATAGGAATAACAAAACCATGAATGCGTCCGTCTTCTTCGACAGCCTCTATCCACGACTCAATCTGAGCTATCCTTTTCTGGAGCAATAAAAACTCTGCAATTAATTTAGCCTCAGGAATATCTTTTATCCTGCTTAGTATCTTTTCATCTACTACAGGCTGACCAGTAGGTGTAAGTTTAGTAGGTTTCCATCCAAAATCTTGCAAGTACTCCCCTATTTGTTTCCGAGATCCTAGATTAAAAGGTTCTTCATGAGTACGAACAATAACTTCTTCGCCTTCTGCAAACGCTATCTGCTCTTCTAAAGATAAGTGGACTTTCTTTCTAGTGTCTATGTTTAACCCTAGCTTGGAAAGTGAACCATTCTTATTGTGCTGAGGTATTATCTCTTCTCTCATTACCTTAGGTTTAAAAGTCTCATGCACTTCTGTTTCTACTTCTGACATTCTCTTGTAAAGAGTAGCCAGTAGTTTCTCTGATTCTTTTTTATTAAACTCGAAACCATTCTGTTCCTGCACCTTTATAATGTCTGCAACAATATGTTCCAATTCCACGCTTTCTTTTGTAAATCCTTTTGATTCTCTTTTTAGATAGTCGAATAAAACTTTATTAACCTGAACATCTCTAGTACAGTACTTCAACATTTGTGGACTATATGTTTCAAAGTCTTCAAAATCTATCTTAGGAAATTTTAATCTATATCCCCACATCTCAAGGCTATGACCACCTTCCCTGTTAGGATTAAACAGCCTCGATAAAACAAGAGTGTCTATTATTATTTTATCTGTTAAGTCCACACCTGTTAGTTTTTTAATAACAGGAATATCAAAGCCAATTATATTATGTCCTATTAATTTATCTGCTGATTGAAGTAACTCAAGACCTGACTCCAGTTGGTGAGGAGCAAATTTATATGTTTGACCAGAGTCAGTATCTTGAGCGACCATACACCACAGTTTCGTGGCTTTCAAATCATCAGTTTCTATATCAAATACAAGGCTACGCATAGTCATCGAACTCTATATCACTACCATCATCTTCAAATTCATGGAAGACTTCTTGTAGTCTGCCCGTTTCTCTATTGTACAGTAAGCTACCTGCTATTCCTACATCTCCAGTATACCTAGATTTCAGTACTCTTAGTATGGTAGTGTTAGCTACTTCAGGATCGTCTGATTGCTGATCTCTTTCAAGACTAACAACGCTATCGCTTAGTTGTGCGATGCTTTGACTTCCTCTAAGATGGCTAAGGCTTACTTGTATTCCATTCTCATGTCCTTTATTGCCATCTATCCTGCGAAGATGTGAGACAAGTACCATCCCTACTCCTGTCTCCTCGCATATAGACCTGAGTTTAGTCATGATTGCGTCAATGGCTCTTCGCTCGTCACCTTCATACATAGCACTAACCAACATATGAAGGTGATCTATCACTACCCATTTACAACCACAACCTACTATCATGTATCTTAACTTAGAGAATATTTCTTCTATGGAATTAGTACCAAAGTGAGCATGAATCCATACTCTATTCTCGTTCTCTCCGTTATATAGTATATCGAAGTATTTATTTATCTCTTCATTAGAAAATCTTTCTAGTTCTTGGTCTATGTATAATCTGGCATTTGCCTCGATAGATAATATACCACTGATAGTTCTATTAGGATCTTCTTCCAAAGCTATGATCCCTACATTATCGTTTGTCTGTTTTATAAGCCAGTGTTCCAGCTCTCTAGTGACAGAGGATTTGCCTAGTCCTGTGCCACCACATAAGGTCATTAAAGATCCTTCTTGTAGCCCATATAATTTTTTGTTTAGCCCTTCCCAGGGAAAAGGAACAGTTTGTTTCTTCTCTCTATTTAAAAACTTTAGCTTATAATCTGAGACGTTTATAACTCCTGTAGGAGTATAGGTCTTAGCATCCCAAAACGATTGATTAAACTGTGTCTTAGCTCCTGCTAATAACATATCATTAGCATCTTTAAAGCCATTAGGTATTCTAAATATCTTAGCTTTCCCAGGTGTTAGTATTCTTGCTACTTTCTTAGCGGCTTCTTGCCCTGCTTTGTCTCTATCAAAACATATAACAACGTTATCAAAGCTCTCAACAAACTCAAGACTATTCTTTATATCTCTTACAGCTCCTTGTGCGCCTGTCTTTATACTCACAACAGCCCACTTAGATCCTAACATTTCGTAGGCGGCTAAGGCATCATACTCTCCTTCAACAATGGTAAGATATTTTCCGCCACTTTTAAATAGTTGTTCTCCAAATAAACCACTCTCAGAAATCTCTCCAGTTATTTTAAATATCTTCTTAGATCCTGGTGGAGTTTCGTATTTAACTTTAGTAGCTACTAATTTATTCTCAGAATAATAAGGGAATACTTGATCCCCTACAACAGGTTGTCCATCCGAATTATATTTGTTTATAATCTTTACACCATATTTCCTAGCTGTTTTCTCTGAAATATTTCTGTGTTCTATGCTGGTGAATATCCCATTCTTAGGGACTTCCAATTTATTCTGCTGTTCTTGTTTTATGTTTGTTACTTTAGCTCCCATAGGCATCTCCTCTCCAATGGATTTGTAGTAGTTAGGGAAGAACTCTCCGCAACTGAAACACTTAGCAGATCCGTCTTCGTTTATAGAACACGCATCACTACTAGAACATTCAGGACATGGTTGATGAAACTCAACAAACTCAGTATGTTTTTCCATAGCTACTCCTCTTAAAATTCATGGCAGTTTTATATTATACAGCAGGTCTGCCAACTGCTGTTGCAATTTCAGTTATTTTTTTTCAGTGGCATAACTGGACGCAAACGTTCAAGATCCACTATTCACCTTGAGGAGGCTCTTTCAATTCGTCACTTTCAGATGTTGTCATTTTGTCTGACTTTTTCATTAAGCCTATTAAGGTGTCTGACAGTCCTTTAATGAGTATGTTAGCTTGTAACATTCTCATGTTAAGCTGTCCCAGCTCAGAGTTCCTGCGAATAATCTCATCGAAAACATCCTTCTCTATTTTAGAATCAAGATCTTCCTTAAAGATTGTTGGCATTCCCTCTATTTTAATTGATAACTTATCTTCCATAAGTCACCTACTAAAATTCGATGTCGTCAGCATCGCCTTCAATATCAAACTCGTCTACTGACTCGTCCCTATTGTAAGGCACATGCTTGTCGCGCATCACTTGAACTGCTTTGAGCTGTAGCCAGGGGAATTTCCCAAACTTGTTGTCATGGACTTTCTCTTCGTATTGAATATTTACAATAGAGCCATTACCAACAGCCTCGTCAAATGGATTCTTGTTCTCATCCACTACTCTTATAGGCGGATTAGGACTTCCATCTGGTTTATTAGCATATTGTTTAAAGAACAATGCAGGTTCTTCGTTTATTTCCTTGATGCGATGACCTTTACTTTCAAACTCAGCAGCTATTTTCTTTGATACAACTGCTGTTGCTTGGAAAGTATGAGGTTCCCATCTTGTATTAGCATCGCTAAGAGATGCCCAATACACAGCTACGTCTTTCAATATAGCCATAGTTCTCTCCTTTCATTATTGATTAAATTAAACATAGGCGGATTATACAGGAATCCAAACCTAATTGCAAGTTATTTATGTGAAATAAAAAGAAGGTGTGGATGTTTACGAGCCACTAGTGCATCCACTCACTAACCTGCCATAGAAACAGTTGTCTTCAGCAACCTGGGTTTAGGTTAAAGATAGTTATGTTGTTGTGCCTAACGACAAGGCTCTGTTACAAGGGGTAACCTTTCTTTATTTCGTATTAAATATTATAGTCCCATATTTATATGTTGTCCAGTTTTAATTGATTTGTTAGTAACCTTTCTTTGGTTATGTCTATGTATTCAGGATTTAATTCGATCAGTACTGCGTTTCTGCGGTTCTGTTCCGATACCATACCTACTGTACCAGCTCCTCCGAAAGGATCAAGAACTGTACCAGCTTTAGTCTCCTCTGTTGCGCAGTCACACTGCTTTGTTAGTCCTAAGTCTTTTGTAAAGTTATATCCTGCATCTCCTTTACCATTTATGTCTGCATAAGCTCCTTTGTATTCATTAGGTCTATATCTTGGATCGTCTTTAGGTAGCTCGTTTCTTTTAACCCTTTTAGATTCTATCTTTCTTTTGTAAGGAGTACCACAATCTTGACATACTTTCTCAGGACATCCTGCAAGAATACATGGCTCAATAAGATCAGGCGGAAAGGTTGCAAAGTGCGCTCCTTTAAATGGTTTTGTGGTGACTGTCCAAACAGATCTCTTGTTTCTTTTGCCTGTATCTTTGTAAGGATTGCCTGAGTATGTGCGATGTTCCTTCAGCTCCCCATACTTATCGCCTCCCATTTTTAAATTCTTTCTCTTCCTTGTGTTGGTTACGCAAGGTTCTTTGATTGCTTCATTATCGTAGTAATATTTAGGACTCTTACTAAGTAAGAAAATATATTCGTGAGCCTTAGTGCATCTATCTCTTACGCTCTCAGGCATGGGATTAGGCTTATGCCAGATAATGTCCTGCCTTAGATACCATCCGTCTTCTTGAAGGGCTAAGGCTACTCTCCAGGGTATTCCTATTAAATCTTTTGGTTTGATATTTTTATTTGGTTTAGGTCTGGTGACTCCATAATTTTTGTCACCTCTTAAAGTCTGGTTGGTTGTTGTAGTTCTTCCTCCACTAGAGTATGAGTCTCCTAAGTTTAGCCATACTGTGCCATCGTCTCTAAGAACTCTTTTCACTTCTCTAAATACCTTGACTAGGCTCTTTACAAATTCTTCAGGAGTTTCCTCTAACCCTAACTGACTATCCTTCCTTACAGCTCCGCACTTAGGGCATATATCTCTTGCTTGATGTCCCGCACTAGCAGAATTGCTTTTTTGTTTTTCGCTAACAGAGTGTTCAAACCTTCCTACTTGATGGTCACAGCTCTCATCACCACCTTCCCATTCAGCGGTTCCATAATCTCTCAATCCCCAATAAGGAGGGCTAGTAACGCAAGTATTAATACTCCCTTCTTCCATATCTTTCAAAACATCAAGACAATTACCTTGCAATATTTCTAACACGTTCATATCTTTTCCTCTATTCTAACAACCTCTAACAACTCTTCAATAGGATAGTATTCAGAAGGAACTTCACCATTTAAAAGTTTATTTTCTATTATCTTTCTACAGTCTTCTTCTGATACTGCTTTAATATCTTCTTCGTATGTCTTCCACTCTATAAATCTAACAGTATATATATTCTTTTTATTATAATGTTTATTAATACTAATTATATTATTATATCTTTTCATATTTTAAAACCTATAAATTTATATACT
>TARA_R100001594_G_scaffold80542_3_pt1 | contig 43350 bp, 89 predicted proteins | sample TARA_R100001594 | Tara Oceans TARA_R100001594 (sample SAMEA2622752) | marine metagenome | biome: marine biome (ENVO:00000447); feature: marine epipelagic mixed layer (ENVO:xxxxxxxxx); material: "saline water (ENVO:00002010), including plankton (ENVO:xxxxxxxx)" | depth 150 m | reverse complement strand
CCACCCAGCACAAGCCGAGTGCGTTGCATGAATAGGAGATGAGATAAATGGGCAAATCAGGAACAAGCAGTAACCCAATGGGTATACCAAAAGACAGAAGCGAGCGATGGGACAGAACCGAAGAACAAATGGAAAACATGAGAGCGAATGTACGCAAATACGGCATGAGCAAGACTCAGTGGCGTAGGCTGCGACATGTCAGAAAGGTCTGATACACGCAGGCGATCACATACAGGAGATGAAAACAATGCAAATACACAGAATGACACAAACAGAGTTTGAGATGTGGGAGTCGGGTCTATTGCCTGAACTTCCATGGGTATGCAAGATGGAAGAAAAACAATGCACAGCAGACAATCCATGCGATGGATGCTGGGGGTTCTTGAGATGAACAGCGCAGCAATGGAATACAACTTGAGCAGACACCCCGAACTATACCACATGGACGAGGACGGGTTGATACGACTAAACGAAGAAGAATACGAGAAACAAACGGAGATGAAAACAATGATACCAATAGGCAAGAGAGATATGATTATACGAGCGAAGGATGCAGTTAAGTCATCCGATACTGAGAAGGACAAGAAATCCAAACTAGATAGCATACAGGCGAGATACCCGAATGTGCAAATATACTTGGAGTCCGATTGGGAGAGCATTGATGTTGCAGACATGGTTGCAGCAGAGAATGAGCACACCAACTATGTACTGACGCAGATTTGAGGCGAATGGAATGGCAGGAGATAACTTTAGCAACGAGTACCCAAAGATACACGAAATGGTTGAGGTACTGTTGGGCGGCGACCTCTCACTAGATGAATGCGATATACTTGCAGACAGAGTGAAAGAGCGAACCGCATGGCTTCGCAAGTATTGGGCAAACGAGGACTATTAAGGAGGAATGAAAATGGTACGAAAGGTGTATAATTTGACACCGCACAGCATAGACATATGCGATGAGGAATTGAAGAAAGTAAAGAGCATCAAGCCTGAAGGCTTGGTCGTGAGAGCAAAGATGGAAGAGGAGATGTGGCGCACACTAGGTAACTTGGAAACGAGAATCCCCGTGTGGTCGATACAAGTCGCCGACCCAACAATCGAAGAGAACCCATTTGCACCGAGGCGTATAGGTACCCCGATTGGCAAGACCCAAGAAATCTTCATCATCGTAAGTAGGACAGCCGCAGACGCGATCCTGAAAGACAATGAAGAAACAAATGTCATATGGGATTATGTTTGGGAAGGCGTGAAACAAATCAATGTCTTGACCGTTCACAAATCACAATTCGACAGAGAAACAGGTGAGCGACACGGGGCACTAGGCTTCGCACTACAAGGACAGATAGGGAGATGAATGAACATGACAATACAATTGAGAGAAGGAGTACACGAAAGGACATGCGCAAGAATGGTAATCATGGCTTGTCAAATGGTTGATAAGATACGAGGACTAGAGAAGGCGTTAGAAGAGGCAGAGATGGCACACTTCTTAGACATGGGCACTAAAGAATTGGTACAGGCTTGGACAAACGCAAGTATGACAGTAAAGGGTGAATGAATATGAATCTAGGAATGAAATTAAGAAACATACACACAGGAATTGAAGCCGAGATAGTTGGTAAAACAATTCTTGCAAGTGCTGTTGTAAGAGGAAGTAGGTTAAGAAAAACAGTTTATGTCCTTGAGTATGGAGATACCCACCTTACGGGCAAACGGCACTTCAGAGAGAATTGGAACGATTTCTATATGCACAATTGGGAATGTATGAGGGAGCAAAATGGAATTGAAGATTAGAATAGAAACAGACGAATGGATATACGAGGAGTGGATTGAATGAAATACAAAAGACAGGGTGACGGCACACTGTGTTACGGAATATCGGAGAGAATCGACTACTTCTTTGAAGAAGGGTTTGATGAGAATGACAAAGGTGTGTTTGTGTTATTGGAACAAATGCAAGACTACCTGTTGTGGACAGAAATGCAGAACACGATGGAGTCAATGCGCTTGAAGCAAAAGCAAGCACGAGCATACATGGAAGGTGATTGGGAATGAGAAGTACAAAAGAAGAAAAAACGATTGCAGCCGCACAGGTAATGGCAGATTTGACCGGAGTCAAACAGTATGTATTTGGTATACGGTGCATTGAAGAAGATGGTTACAGTTGGCTTGAATATGAAATTACAGAGGACAAAAGCGAATACATCAATGTCCGTTACAGTGAATTGCTAACCATAGTGTTGCCCGGTAGTAAGCAACAAACAGACGAGGAGATGAACAAATGAACAGGAAAGATTGGAACCCAAAGATTGACCCACGCTACTGTGTGGCTTGTGGCTATGAACCACATGAGCAGATTAGAGATATGTGTAAGCAAAGTGGAATAGACATAGAGCAGATGAGTACCGAAGAATACAATGAAGAAGTATTCTTCTATGTGTACGAGAATCACCCTGACTTCTGTCCTGAGCGCAGGCCGGATGCACACAAAGACAGATACGATGACAAGAGCCTGTTGCTGAAAGCAATCAAGGTACTCGATAGCATCCGTGACATAATCCCGTCTATAACACAGGACGAATGGGAATGCTCCTTGAATCCAATACGAGATGATTTACTCGCCTATGGATTTGAAGGTATGTCGCCTACCGAATGGTGGCAGATTGCCGACACAATGGACGACCACTGGGTGAACATATGGTGGAATGAATACACAGGTAAGGAGATGAAAGAATGAATATAACAACAGCAGAAAGAAACGAATTAGACAGACAATACGAAACATTGGTTGAATCCGAGGGGTCCCTAAGTGCAGGGCACGGTTGGGACATGGGAGAAGCATTGGAACACATGCGAAAGGTTTGCACTGTGACTGAGAAATATGGTACGATTGCTCACAATGATGGTACGATATTCCGTACAACAGTGTTGCAATTCCATGACCGTCAGGATTTGATTGACTTCTACGAGTGCGAAATGAGACTCAAAGAGGACATTAAAGTGGACTACAAAGTATACGGCCACATTGACAGAATGACAATCGAGATTGAGCGACAGGTCAATTTCCTTGACAATGTAGACGCGATCAAGGCGTACTTTCACGAAGGAGATGAAGAAGAATGAGAAGCATAATTATACACTCACCAAAATTAGCGATGGAAGTAATAGACAGAATGTGGGAAGAAGCAGGTTACATGGGTGGCAATCACACTGGTGATGACAGCAACCCTTACGCTGAGTTTGTTGGTAACTCTTTGATAATGTTGTCACAGATGTCAGATGACGAATACATGCAATTCCTATTGGATATGCCAAGAGAGGAGGAATGAAAATGAAAGAAGAAGATATGATAACGATACAGATAGAGGCAGGTTGCCCTAGTGGCCGCAGTGAGCATGACGAAATTGGTTTTTGGAATCAATCTAAAACAGTAACCGTACACAAGAAATTGGTTAGAGATTTTATTGGTAACCTAATGGAGTACGCTAGGCAAGAAGCAGAAGCGCCACACTGGAGATACAGTTGGCACTACGACGAGGAGGAATGAATATGGCAAATCAAAGTTATTGCAGATGGGAGAATACATACGGCGATTTTGAGGACTGTTATCGTAGTCTGATGGAACATGACAGGCACGAGAACATGTACGACCCTCATTCTTACAGGAAGGATGGTGGACACGAATGGAGAGCAAAGAAGAACTTCATTCAATTTATGTTAGAAATCAAAGACACTGGTGAATGGGAAGAAGAATTAGCATCAATGGAAGCATACGAAAGGAAACACAAAGAGGAATAAAAATGGGACTGAATGGATGTATAAAATCAACACCAACACTAGGTGTAACATGCGAGGACTGTGGCAAGGAAGGCGACATGCACCGAGGTTGGATTTTGGAAATGAAAAATAGACCAACACTCCGCATTTGTTGGATGTGTTGCAACAAAAGAATAAGACAACAAGGAGAGGAAGAATAATGACAGAAAAATGGATGAAATACGAAATGAGAGAGAGGAACTATTACAACCCACGATTCGGTGGCAACTTGAAAGAGTTCATCAGAAGAATGGTTGAAGATGAGGGCTTCACGATCGGGGCACTCTTCCCACGATACGAGGGAAGAAGTTACAACATCTTGGAAGGCATGGACTTGACTGATTACGACGAGATGGCATACCAAGCGCTAAACTACGAACACACAAACATGGACTTCGTGAAGGGTGACAACGGGCAAACCATCTCTATATTGATGACAGGTGATGCTTGGTGTGATGTAATACCAATCAACGATTGGTCTTTCAGGCGAAACCAAGAAGATGTGGTTGACCGAGTGACAAAAGCAATGAGAGAAGAAATAATGGGAGATGATGCATGATGAGCGAACAAGAAACACAAACAAAAGAGACAAGGCACATACGCTTTACAGGACAAGAAGGCGGCAAAGAAGATGAGGATGGCTTTGTAACTATGGGAGTATACACGGGTAATCTGTGGGAAATGGCGTTACGATACAAAGACCCCCAGTTCCATGAAAATAGCATGCTTTGCAGCATGTTTGGTGGGTACTCCATACCGCACCAACTGATGCAGACATTCTATGATGCAGAGTTTGAGAAGGAAGAAAACGGCTTACATGGTCGCATCACATTCAAAGATGCTGAAACAAGAGAGAATGTCGTAGCAGTAATGAAAGCACAGAAAGCATTGGATGACGCACTTGAGAAGTTCAACACTGATGGTTGGAGAGGCCATTATCCTAACAAGGAATATATCGACCACATGAGGCTTCGTGATGAAGTCCTTCATGCTATCGAAGATATGTGGTGGTTTATCGAAAGGCTATCGGACGACAGCACTACTGTCGAATACAACTACGATTACGGTGACGGTGACATCAGGCGCACTGTGATGGAAACTGGCGACAGACGCTATGCGATCGAGAAGTTACTGATTGCTTACGAGTCGCTAGGTGGAGAGCACACCATCGGAATGTATGACGAGGAGGAATGAGTATGCTAACACTGTGCGATATATGTCACAAAGAACCGGCACTACCTAACTTCAAGGTGTGTCAAAAGCACTACGACCAAATTATAACTATGCGTGAAGCATTAGGATTGGAGGAATGAACATGGCAAACATAAGAAAAATGGCAAAGCACTTGAGAGAGTTGAGAGAAAGTTACGAACACCTCATGCAAATTACTGGGGCACTGAAGCATACACTAGAGGCGATTGCAGAGCAACCGAGGAATGGCGACTGGGTAGTTGAGAAGTTAGAGGAAGCAGGTGTACCAATAGGAGGCGAAGAAGAATGAGCAGAAAATACATACTGAGAGATTACGCAAGCGTGACTTACACAAGAGAAGGGCCGGACAGCGAACCACAAGTCTATGTGTTCAAAAACAAAGACGATGTGATTTTCAAACTGTTGGAACTCTGTAATGCAGAGGCACCAATGGGTTACGAGGTGGTCGGTTGAGCAATCGCACCTACAAACGCTCATGGGCAGAGATAGATGCCATAGTCGAAGAAGCCCGAAAGAGGCAGAACAAACACTACACGGCTATGATGAATTGTCCCAAGGAAGATCGCATGTATCATATGAGAAATTACAAAGGACTTGAAGGAGTCATTGTCATGGGCGAATGGTGCATGGGTAACAAAGACATAACAAAAGCAAGAGTATTAGGAGATGAATGAAATGAACAGAGGAAAAGAAATAAAATGGACAGAATACAATGCGAAAGATGCATTGAACAGGCTAGACTACGCAATACAGATGACAAAGGATGAAGGCAACGACCCTAGAATTATGCTATACGCAAGAGAATGTGGGCTACAAATCAGCAAAAACATTGCAAGAAATTACATCAAGGAAGCGTTTGAAAGAATGGACAAAGATAGCATGCGAAATGCAGAACATGTTGCCAGTGCCGAGTCTACATTTACAATCAACAAGACAGATTACGGCGTAACATGGGTGGATGCTAAACTCAAGACCACTAGGACTGAGGAGAACTTAGCCAAGCATGCGCTATTAGACGAGGCAAAGAAAGAGATTTGGGGTGAAGAAGAATGAGTAAAACTGTACAAATACACGAAGAGAGAGTAGCACTAGGGTGCTTAGGATGTTACAATGAAGGGCGACTAGCATTCAAGTGGCTAAACGCAGAGCAGTTGAAAACCATTTGGGAAAAAGGTGACATGGAATACGATTGTATGACTAAAGCAGTATGCAAGGCGGGCGATCCTACACACGAAGAATGGATGATTCAGGATTATGACGGAGAAATCAACAGGTTGAACTTGGGCGAGCATCCTGACATAGAGGACTTGATTGAGCACATGGAGAACATAGAATCGTTTGAAGCATCTAGTTATGTACCGGCCTATCTTCTGACTGATAATTGCAAAAACAAAATCACACCTGCTGATGTAGAAGAAACGATGGATGAAATGGAAGTAATTGACAAATACAACTTAGGCGATTGGGCTTATCAGTTGTGTGAAGATTGTGGTTACTTAGATGGAAACGGTCAAGGGTGGAGTCCTATAAATTATATTGATTGGGAGTGGGTCGCTAAAGACCTGCTCATGGATTACACATACATTGAGTATGGAGATTATTACTACGCAAGGAGAGATTAAAATGGATTGGAGAGAAGAAGTAGAAGTATATGACGACTGTTACATTTGTGAAACTGTGTTATGGAATGCGAGAGACAAACTCGACCCACCCGTACAGGGTGCCATTATGTTTGCATCGAGTGACCCTGAAACAAATGTTCCGCATTTGATTAACGAAATGGGTATTGACCCTTCAAACATTTTTGTTATGATTATTGCACACAATGAAACAGTTTGGTACTGGATGGAGGAATAGAATGTATCGCAGCATAGAGGATGTCAAGCGTATTGCTTTAGACAGATATGAAACGGTTTACCGCTTGCATTATTGGGAACTTGCGTCAGGCATACACGGTAGCAACATCGAGTGGATTATGGAAGGCTTCGTAGAGATACTAGAAGCAATTGACGCAGGCTACTTATGCTTCTGTGGTAAGTTTAACACGGATGACGATATGTGTAACCACTCACCTGATGACGAAGAAGAATGGAGGGAAGAAAATGGGCAAACTGAAGCAGATAGAGATTGAATTGAATGACTTGAAACAAGCGTTGGAGCATATTGAAAATGCAATTGATGAGTACACGGCCATAGACTGGCCTCATGGTGTAGACATACCTCATCATGTAGCGATGGAAATGGAGGAAGCACGATGGCAAATAGAGCACAGAATAAGAGTGATAGAGGACAAACTGGAGAGGATTTAGAATGAACATAATGAGAATAGGAGATGCGAAAGCGTGTATAGAAGAAGATGGGTTGGTGATGAACACATGGATTCTCGATCCGCCTTACAACATAGGATTCGATTACCAATCGGATTTCAAAGACAACAAGAAGCCTGATGTGTATGCGTCAGAATTGGTGGACATCATACATGCTTGTGCCAAGTCACTACGATTTGATGGTTCACTATTCATCATACACTATCCTGAGATTATCTCACGACTAGTTGATATGATAGAGGGTGACATTCGGAACCACACAGGTTTGGAACTACACCAGTGGATTACATGGGTGTACCCATCCAACATCGGACACAGCAAGTCCAAGTTCACAAGAGCAAGCAGGGCTATCCTGTGGTTCAAGAAGCGTGGACAGAAGCCCAAGTTCAATCACTTGGCAACGGTTCAGCCGTACCGCAATCCAAACGACAAGCGTATCAAGCAGCGTATCGCTGACGGACACAAGGGCGTAGTCCACTACGACTGGTGGGAAATCAACATGTGTAAGAATGTCAGCAAGGATTATCGTGGCTATGTGAATCAGATTCCCTACAAGTTGCTGGAGAGATTGATTCTCCATACCACTGACGAGGGCGACTGGGTTGGCGATTGCTTTGCTGGCTCCGGGTCCACGATAGCGGCAGCGCAAAAGTTAGGGAGAAATGGTTGGGGTTGTGACATCAACCCTGAGTGCAAAGAATACTGGAGTGATTTAGAATGAATGATAGAATAACGGTTGAATCTTTAGGGTGGATTGTTCAACCCACTTACAGATTGTACACTGAAGAATTGGGCTGGCACACAGTTACTTTAGAAGAGTTCAATGATTTGTTGAATGACGATAATGTAGATGTTAGGTGCAATAACAGAGCCGTATGGATTCGAGATCCTGAGTGTACGCTGAAAATCAAGCACAAGAAAGGTGCGCTTGATGGCATGAACTGGGCATTTTTACACACTAAGTTCAAACTAGGAGGCGAAGAAGAATGATAGAAACAAGACACGGAGTGGCAGAGATGCTAGTAATGACAGAGAAAGACGGACAGATGGAGATAGTATTGGAGTTGATTGAATGAAGTGCTATGTTAATATCGAACACTTGTCACACAACCCAAGTGGCTCTCGTAAGAAGTGGTCTACTGATGGAGTCAAGACTTACGCATGTTCAATGACACCGGCCTATTTCATTTGGGAGAAGAACACCAAATACAATGACTACAATGGTTATTCGGGATATGTAAATTGCAAAGATGTGGAGTTGATAGAATGACAGGGCAAGATTTTGAAGAATGGTTTGCTTTTAATTATCCTGAATTGTATGAAGAATTGTTAGAAGAAAAAAGAATGAATGGTGATTGAATGAATGGTAATTACTTTGGCGAATGTACAAATGAAGAAAGGAACTGCGGGAATGAATCGGTGCTAATTGAAGTCGATTTACATGATAGCCCAATGAGTGTTAGTGACGGAAATGTAGAATGGCATTTCACTGGTGAATGTGCTGTATGTGGTAAGGAGCACACATTGACTGTGTATGGGACAGTGCAGGGACATGACTTTGACGGTGATTGAAATGAGTAACGCATACTATAACAAATCAGAAACAGTTGAGTGGGGTACACCCCAACAATTCTTTGACAACATGAACAAGAGGTTCGGCCCGTTCACACTGGATGCGGCTGCGTCTAACTTAAATCACAAGTGTGATGAATACTTCACAAAGGAACATGATGCACTGTCACAAAACTGGGGCGTTGATAATCATTACGAGGGCATTGTTTGGTGCAACCCACCTTACGGGCATGGTGTCGGCAAGTGGGTGCAGAAAGCGGTTGAGGAAGTTCAAGCCGGTCATGTGCAGCGAGTAGTCATGCTCCTGCGATCGACAACTGATGTCAAGTGGTTCCACGACTGGGCTTGGCCTTACTGTTCAGAGATGGTATTTGTCAAGGGGCGCATGTGCTTTGACAAAGGTGACGGTGAGAAGAAACCAGCAGTGTTCCCTTCAATTGTGTTGGTAATTGAATTGCCAGTGATTAAACAATTCTTTGGGAAACAAGCGGCACCCCGCATCAGTAGAGTAGACAAAAACGGAGAGAGATTAATATGAGCAACAAAATATACACAGTGCAAACTAATGACAGCATGACGATATTCAATGATGCAGAAGCATTGGGTATGGAACTTAGAGACATATTGCTTAGAGAAGTAGATGGGCTTTGGGAAGAAGAGGCATACCATTGGAATATTTGCGGTGACGAATATCAAGTCGAGCCGAAGTATGCCTTTGCATGTATGCTCTATGAAACCCTAACTAAGAATTATCAGAAGAATAATCAGTTGAGAAACATAGCACACTGCTACGGCTTAACACCATTACAATTACCCCTCTTCACTACAAATGGTTATTGGGACTGGCGTGACATGCAAGGCATGAAAGATTGCCATGCTCGCCTTGATGAAATGGTGGAATGGAGAGATGAGTTTGTTAATCGCATCAAGACTACCTTCCCCTCCAGCGGCTTCACATACAAGAACTCAGGTTACAATCGCAGGACTGGTGATGAGTGGATTCGCACAGTGACAGTCAAGGTGGTTGATCTTGACAAGGAGTTCTTCAACGCACCTAAAGTCAAAATCAATCAGACAACTTTGGCTCGTACCGAGGAGGAACACTGGGCGCATTACAATTCCAAAGAAGGCAAGGCTGAGAGAAAGGCAGCAGCAGAAAGACAGCGTGAGATTAGCATGACTATGCTAGAGAACGGCTGGCACAACATGAGTACCGATGATGATGGTACAGTGAGGATGTGGTAGAATGATTGACACAGATAGATACGAGATAGATGATGATGTAGTATGGATATGGAATGATTCGTTTGACGCATACGATGAAGAAAAGAAAAAGTGGGTGAATGGTATTGAACATGCAAATTGGCAACTATGGGAATACAAAGAATGCCCTGCCGAAAAGGGTGGCTATGAAATATATCGTGAAGGTGAAGATGATGAAAGGACTCATGTGCCGAACCGACAACTAATACCCGACATCCCTCAAATCAAATGGGATAAAAACATGGAAGCCATCATGGATGTACCGTTTTTCATAAGAGAAATCAAGCAACTACAAAACGCACTCAAAGAAGCAGTTGAAGTTGTCAAGGAGATGGAGAGTATGGCATACACTGATGCTGATGCTGACAAGTTTGCTAACCATGCGCTTGAGTTCATAGGTAATGTAAAGGAGATGATAGAATGATTGACACGGACAAATACGAAGGAGTCAGAACACCGTTTGGTATTGTACCGACGGAGGACATACTCAAGATGTTAGAACCAATAAGAGAGCGAGATAATAAAATCGCAGAACTTGATGCAGAAGTCAAGCGGTTGCGTGAAAAACTTTACGAGTATGAAAAATATTCCATATGTCATCCCGATGCTACACATTGTTGTGATGAATGTTTAGAGAGAAACGGATTTGAGGTGATTGAATGATTGACACAGACAAATACGAAGAATATCAAAACGCAAGGGTTGAAGGATTCATACCTGCTGAATGGGAGTTTGAGGATTACCTGCTCGCAGAAATTAAGCGATTGCGTGAAGCGATTGCTGATGTTGCTAACAGTATGGAGGCGGCAGACCCATCTCTCTTACGGAGTTTCATTAAGGATTTATTAGAGGTGATTGAATGAATGAATATCAAACAATGAATTATGCAGATGCTTTCAAACCTGTAGGTAAGAAAGTTAATTTTGAGAACGGGTGGGTACACGCTCATCCAGTTGAAGAGGAACACTACCGAGAAGGTACATACAAATGTACACTCCATGTAGAAGAGCGATCGAATCTCACACCACTTTGGGCTGAAGTCAGAAAGTGGTTGGGGAAACAAAATGCAGAGTTTACCATACTAATTGGTAAGTACAAAAGAGGGGGCACACAACCCTACTGTTTGGCTTGGGAGAAAGGGCAGTAAAATGCCATACCTTTCAAAATTAAAACGAAACAGTTTATAGTGTGGAGCAAATAGATTAGAAATAACGGAGGAAGTACAATGGATAAAATTGTAGTAATTGGAAAGATAAAAGCAAGCAATGAGCAAACAGTAGACATGGAGTATGAGGCAGCATCGGGCACTAGAGAAGTGCGCCTGCCAAGACATCTATTCGACAGAATAGAGAGTATTGGTGACGGTAGAACTGCCATACTACTCAATGTAGACGACAGTGAAGACGGACAGATGATTGGTGCATTCATGGGCGGAGGTCCACATGCACCACTACATGATGACGCAGAAAACCAAAGGATTGTGGAAGCAATGGAACATGGAGAGGATATAATGAAGAACGAAGAAACAAATGATGAGACACCGCAGTGGAACACAGCAGGACCGAGCATCACAGTGGGCGATCAAGTGGTCGCTCAGGCTGATGAATCAGGGCCATTCGATGCAGCGTTCCTGTCCGGTGGCAGAACCAAGCACAAGGCAGTGAACTGGGACTTTACTCCGGTGAAGAAGCCTGCGCTAGTTATCATGGATGAAGAAGGTAGAGATGGTATGGTGCTTGACACCGTAGCCCGTGTCAACCTAGCAGATGGTGAGCCTGCTGCTTACCATATCTTCAACCCTGATTACAAAGACGAGAAGCGACCAGCAGGTGCGTACCTTGGTACCTTTACCAAGCAGTACTACCCTATGCCGTACCGTGAAGGATTCGGCCCTATGCTGGAACTGGCTGCTCAGAATGGCTGGGACTGTAAGCCAATCGCTTACAAAGAAGGCAAGAGAGCAGACTTGTACTGTGATGTTACAAGTAGCATCGACTGGAGCAATGTGACTGAGGCTAACCAAAATGGTTTCAAGAACACTGGTGACTACCGTATTGGATTCGTAGTCAAGAACAGTCTTGATGGTAGTAGCAGTTTCAAGGTACAGGCAGTTGCAATGCGCATGGCTTGTAGTAACGGTATGGTTGTCGGCAAGGAGGCTACACTAATTAGTCTAAAGCACACTACTAACACACTGAAGGGTTACGACTTCGGCAAACTAGCAGCCAAGATTAACGATGTTATCGAGGTTGCTAAGCGAGAAATCGTAGCAGTTGAGGGACTACGCAATGTCGATGTCACCCGTAACACCTTTGAGAAGTTGATGACAATTTGTGAGAGCAAGGGCTTGATTACTAAGCCGACTGTCACTCGCAATGAGCAAGGCGATGTCACTGGTTTGACTCGTGGTTACATGTGGCGTGTACTTGGTGCTGGTTGGACTAAGCCTGCCGAGGATTGGGTTGCAGTAGAGCCTGAAGATGCTGGTACTCTGTACCATGTATACAACATTCTGACTGGCGCAGTTACTCACAAGCCTGAGTGGACTGACGGCAAGCAGGTGCTGAAGGGCAAGGTGCTTCAGATGGATGCTGTATCTGACAGACTATCCAAGATTCACACAGTAATCACCGATGTCGCATCGGGCAAGATTGACTTGGAGAATGTCACACCGTTCTCTGAACTGATTGTGTGATTGTGCAATAGCACTTACATTGGGGTTTGCCCAGTAATAACAGGGAAAGTTTTCGCTTTGGGAATAGTAGCGGGGGTTGCTATGAACCTGTTTCCCCAGTGGTAGGAGTTGATGATATGAGTGATTATGAAATAAGATGTATGATAGGTGAACTAATAGACCATGTTTACGGTAATGGTAATTCATTACCTTCAGATGTAATCAAACAATTGAAGAGGTTAATAGGCAAGGAGGAATGAACATGAGTGATTTAGGTAAAGAAACATTAGAGAAAATCAAAGAGATATGCCTTGAGTGGTATAGGTTCGGTTGCGAGGGTGGCTACTTCAACATTGAAGGAGATACTAATGCGCTGGATGCCTTTTGGGAGATACTGAAGTTACTTGGTGTTAGTCAAGAAGAGATGGATGATTTCGATCCGGAGGAATTATGATGAGTTATCAAGCGAAATGTTACAAATGTGGAAAAGTGTTTTTGAAAACATCTATGAAATCGACAAGAAAGATTTGTAGAGAGTGTCAAATGAAAAGGGAAGATGGTGAGCAAACTGAATCCGCTAACACAAGGGTGGTGGCTGCGTTAGAAGAAATGAACAAGAAAGAAATCTTGAGGTTACTTCAGTCGATGCAGACTAAACAGGACGAACTACAAGCGAAGATGGATGAATTAATGGTTACCACCCACGAACTTACTTCGGTTTCTGTCGATGGTTTAATCGCTGACGACACTTTCAAAGTTCGCATCAAAACTTTAGTGCGAGAGGGGTTGGGTACTAGGTTAGGCCCGATTCGTGATAACATCAAGCAGGTGAGAGGTTTGCAAGAAGATCACGGTTACTGGAAGCAGATGGTTAGAGCGATAATCAAAGAAATAAATGAGGAGGAATAAAGAATGAACTCAGACGAAGAAAAATTATTGAAATTGAGAAATGAACTGTATGAAGAATGGATTAAACACAGGACAAGCACGATAGGTGATGCTGAGTTGATGGATTATTTGTATCTGTATATGAATGAACTAGAGTATGTGCTTCACGGTCCTAGAGGTGACCCTGACTTTGACCCTGAATATCAACAGCAACTGTTAGACGAGGAGGGGTTAGTGTGATAGCATTGTGCGACAGGGCTGACTTTTACTTACAATTGACACAAGGTAGGCACGAACATCCCAGTAAACTTTGGTGGACTAAGGACTGTATTGGGTGCGACTTTTGTTACACAATGGAGGAATAGAAATGAGTTGGAATAATGTAGAGAGAAAGATGGTTATGTTTTTGGACAGAATGCCTGACAAAGCGGCAGCCCTGTATTTAGATGCAGAGTTGCCAAGAGCAGTAGAGAATGTACACAATGTGCTATGCAGGCCTGACCTGCTAGACGAGGTTGTACTCAGACAATACATGTGGACATACGAGAGTATACCTAACTACTCTTGGATGGTCTTGCATGCACATCACTTGGCGAAGAGGTACAGGCGTTCCTCTTTCAATAGTGTAGACCAAGACATCTTGGACAGGATTGACAAGGTACACAAGTCACCAGTCCCACACAGATTGGGCGGTGACAGATTCACAGATGTACCGCTGTGCGTACCTGAACAGTACAGGGCAGTGGCGTTTGAGAATCCACCACCACGCACCGAAGAGGATGCGTTGTACCACAGAGAACTTGAGATAGAATACTTGGAGTATGTGCCACTTGCAGATGCGGTGGAGATTTACAAAGCGTATCAGGATCTCAAGGAGAGAGCACACATAGCGGGGTATTTACATGATTGACACAGACAAATACGAAGGACACGCAAAGGGTCCGTGGTATTGGGATGACAACCTATGCAACGATGAACACAGTGACAAGCACGGAAGAGAACAATGGGCTGTCCTTGATTGGGAACTCGGTGTGGAAGAAATTAACGCACGACTCATAGCAGACGCACCACTACTACTCGCAGAAGTCAAGCGACTTCAAGCGTGGAAGAACGAGATGACTGACATTATCAATGAAGCAAAGGACAAGGTGAATACAGATGATTCCCGCCCTAGAGCAATATGGTGGAATCTACAATACAAATTAAAGGAGATGATAGAATGAGTGTTAACCCTAACAATATAATGAGATGTGAAAAATGCCATGTGCATTCATACGATCTAATATTTTTACAGTGTGAAAATTGCGGTCACATGACTGATGAGCACAAAGAATTAGTGGGCGAGAATAGAGAAAACCTTACCAACTATTTTAAGGCAAGAAGAGCGGCGAGAGAAGAGTACGCCAACAGAGTATGGAGGAATAAAGAATGAAAGAAGAATTAGAAGCGATAGAAGAATTGAAACTACATTTGGAAGAGGCGTGTCACGCTGCTTTCAGATTAAAGAGGTCAGGTGTTTTCGACCATGACACCTATGAGCAAGAGTTCAATGGTAAGATAGCCTTTATGGAATCGCTGGTAGCGGTAGCAGAGGCAGTAATTAGAGGTGATGAAGAATGAAGTGTCGTACATGTAGCAAAGATGGAGTGACCGATTGCGATCACTGTGGTATGCCCGTATGCCGGGAGTGTTCACGAATTGTAGTAAAGAAGGTGACTGATGAGCATGTATATGTTTATCATAAAGAAACATGTGTACCTAGAAAGTACAGAAAGAAAGAGGTGACGGCATAATGGGTGCATGGATAGATGAAAAGGTTCGCTGTTGGCATTGGTGTGAAAAGTGCGAAGCACCATCATGGTTTCATATGTTCACCAACAAATACGATGAATACGCCTATTACTTTTGTGAAACGAGCAGTGTTGAAACTGTTGGTTGGTGGCCTTTCAGGTTCAAGACTGAAAGGATTTGTAACAATGAAAAATACACGATGGAGAATGATGAATATTCAGAGGGCAACCATGAGAATGCAGTGCCGTTAAAGTTTGAAGAGATTTATGATGATGAAGTAGTCGTGGAGGTATGGATATGAATGAAGAAACGAGGAAGAAGATTGAAGAAAGGAGGAAGGAAGCCAAAAAGAAGTTAGAAGAATTACATGGTGAGCCTATGATAGAGTTATGGTCCACAGCATGTGGCGGTGAATACATACAGAAGTCATTGTATGATGACGGTAGTTGGGAGTCAGTAAAAGAGTTGGCAGACGAAGTAGATAGACACGCATTCCATTGCCAAGAGTGCGGCATAGCACTTTTCACATGTGACGAAGTTACATGCAACTGTGGTTACCACTATTACTGTCAAGTATGCGGAAACAAGGAAGGCACATGGCATTCCATTGATGAAGATACAGGTGCATTCTTGTGTGACGGCGACAGATGTGCGGAGGGACCAGCATGAATAAAGAAGGACGGAAACAATTAGAAGAAGCAATGTTGAAGATTGCAGAAGCAAAAGAAATCATTGAGCAGGTACGAGAAGAAGAACAGGAAAAGTTGGATAACTTAGAAGCGGTAGGGCTTGAGTATTCTCCAAACGGTGAGAAAATGCAAGAGGCCATAGATGCTCTATACGAAGCGGAGGATGCCTGTGAAACTTGCGATGAACAACTACAAGAGGCGAGTGCATGACAAGAAATATAGAAAGAGCGAAGCAGGATTTGAAAATGATAGTAACCACTAGTTGGATTAACTGGTGTGTAGAAAATGGAATAGATTGGGACAAGTGTTACCCAGTCATCAGCGACTTCGGTACTAAGTTTGAAGTACAGATGCCTGAATCACTCGTACCTATGACAGAGGAGGAATAGAAATGAATAAAATGATAGCAGAAGAAGGAATGAATGTAGTGACTGTAAGTGGATTCGGTGACTTGCACATATTTGTAAGGAAGGGGGATTTGTACAAAGTGACAATTTTCAATGCAAGGGTCACCAAGAAGAAAACACATGTGATGAAACACAACAGTGAGAAATTGCACCATGTAAACTTAAAGATAACAGTAGATGATAAGTGAGGGATGAATATGAACACAAATAACTTTATACAGAAAATGCAATCGATAAAGAATCTTGCAGAGATGGAAATAAACAGGGTAGTGGCAGAGGTCGAAAAACTGACTGAGTTCAGAAATAGGGTGCTTCTTGCCTTCCACGAGATGCCCCGAAATAAAAGGAGCCTAACCTACTTACTCAATGAGTTGGGCTATCTAAATCATTACCCGGAAGGACTTGGACTCTTTGAGTTGAAGCCTGCTTGGTTGATGGCGGCATTACAATACACAGATGAGGAGGAATGAGTATGAAAGGAATTAGATTAACTAAGAAAGAAAAGGCAGCACTGTACACAGTTTTAGAAGATGGCTTTCACAACACAGTACACCTATTGAATGTGCTTAATTGCGAAGGTGGATATAACTTTGAAGAAGAATATACAGTAGAAGAAATCAATCGAATAGGTTGGTGGATTTGTAACAAATGCGGGGTATGAAAAATGAAGTACAAATTGACAATAGAAGTAAACGATATTGATTCAGACGCATCATCAGATTTCACCTTTGGTAACAAAGACCACTTGATTGAGTTTTTACTCATGGAACTGGATGCTTACACATTCAAGAACCCGAAACTGACAAGGGGGAATTAATATGAACATGAATAGAGAAGTATTAGAAGAACGAGCAAGGAAGATACAGGAGCAGGCTAAGTTAGCGCAGGCTGGCTTACAGACTATGAAGAATCTACAGAAGTGTTTGGTACACGGGCACCAATTCGACTTGTTTGTAGAACAAGAAGAGTTTCACGAGATACTCAAGATGGGGCTAAGGTGCAGTGTGTGCGAAGCAGAAACAGAACTGTTTGAGAACATTGCATTAGAGATGCCTGACGATGAGGATAAGGTCGGTGAATTGGCTACTTTAGGCTTGGATGAAATAGATGTAGAAACGCCTGAAGAGGAACCCGTAGAGGAAGCCACTGAACCATACGGGTTCAACCCTGCGGAACCTAGCGTAGACAACCCCTATGAAACCAAGCCTAACAAAGTCCCAAGCGATATAATGGAGAGAGTACAGAGGCGATATGATGGTGGAACTAATTGATTACAGTGATAAATATGGCAAGCGAATTGGTATGAAGTACCCGTACAATCCCGATCTCAACAACGCTTTGAAAACAAGGATTGGTTTTCCCGGTGTTAAGTGGGACGGTGAGCAGAAAGTTTGGAGCATACAAGACAATCGCAACATAATATTGATTGCAGCAGAAGCGTTGGTGGACTTTGGCCTTGATGGTGAAGAGTTGTACAATCGTGCAAACATACATCCAAGGGACCAAAAGAACCCTGACGATTGCTGGGTAGAAGAAGTCGGTACTAGACTCAAAGTACACTGGCCTTACATCAAGGACACAGACTTACGAGAGAATGTCAGACTTGCTATCCGTTCAATCGATGGTCGTAAGTTTGAGCCGCTAGCAAAGTGTTGGAGTATTCCTTTAGCACAGGGCAAGATACTTTACAATACTATGAAGGACTTGTACCCTCCGCTAGCAGAGGCTATCCTAGACTGTGATGCAGCGGTGCACGATGTGTGGGATAGCATCAGGCGAGTAGAGATGAGTGGTGCGGCCACCCTCACTGATGAGGACTTGGTGGCAATAGACAGGCGACTTGAGTCGAGAATACCTCCGCACTTAGAACTGTACCCCTTTCAGAAAGTGGGAGTAGCATTTGCTGAAGCCAGCAATGGGCGCTGTTTGATTGGCGATGAGATGGGAATTGGTAAAACAATACAGGCTATCGCTTACGCAGCCTTGAACCCCGCTAGACCTGCGCTTGTGGTATGCCCTGCGAATGTCAAGTACAACTGGCAGAAGGAAATCAAGAAGTGGTTACCTGCTGAAACTGTACAAGTAATTGACAGTGGCAAAGCAGAACTAATTGCCGCAGACTTCTATGTTATCAATTACGATTTGATGGGTAAGAAGTTGGACGAACTACTCAAAGTGAACCCAAGGTTGACTATCATTGACGAAGCCCACTATCTGAAAAACAAAAAGGCCAAGCGCACGGTTGCGACTATGACGCTGGCTAGATTCTGTCCTAAAGTGGTTGCACTAAGTGGTACAGCCATAGCCAGTAGACCCAAGGAGTTCTTCAACATCTTGAATCTATTGAGGCCGGATGAGTTTTCATCAGAGTGGAACTTCTTACAAAGTTACTGCGATCCATTCCACAATGGATGGGGTTGGAACTTCGATGGTGCATCTAACACCAAAGAATTGAATGAGCGAACCCGTGATGTTTGCATCCGTAGACTCAAGAGTGAAGTGTTACCTGACCTGCCTCCAAAGACTAGGCAGTTCTTACCTATTCGACTTACAGCAGACCAGCGTGACATGTATGATGTGGCACAAGATGAATGGGAGCAGCGCTTAAATGAATACTACCTTAATGGTGAAGCCATTCCTCCGGGCACCATGTTAAACATGCTGAGTGACTTGAGGCACAAGTGTGGTACCATCAAGATACCATATGCTTGTGATTGGATTAGAGAATACAACTCAAGTACAGGTAAGCCTGTCATTGTATTCGCACATCACAAAGATGTAATCAAAGGAATACACTTGGCCTTGGATAAGGAATATAATGTTGCTTGTATTACTGGGGAAACTGCCCCTAAGACGAGGCAGGCAATTGTCAATGGATTCCAAGAAGGGGCAATCGATGTGCTACTGTGTAATACTATAGCGGCCAAGGAAGGGCTGACGCTGACTAAGGCTGACACTGTACTGTTCATAGAAAGAGAATGGGTACCTTCGGATGAAGAGCAGGCCGAGGCTAGAGTGCATCGTATCGGACAAGAAAGTAGTAGTGTCCATTCGGTGTACCTGTCTTGTATGAATACCATTGATGAGCACTTCGATCGAGTAGTCGAACAGAAGCGGCAGGTTGTTAAAGCCGTACTTGACGGAGGAGATGTTGAGGAGAGGAAGAGCCTAGTAAAGGAGTTAGTGAAGAAGATGAAAGCAGATAGAGATTGGAAATGGGAAGAGGTGTTTGAATGAATTATTCAGAGTTTGACAATGAAATAAAAGACTGTTGTATAAGAGAACTAAAGTATCGCACAGATGAAAAGAAATACGGTTGCGGCGTGTGCGGCACCATATGGAAAGTGACAGGTGATGAATGATGTATGACAATAGAATAAACGAATTAGAAGAAGTATTGAACGCAGCGACTCAGGTCATCGATAAGATGTCAGAGGAGATTGCTAATTTGAAAGAAGAAGTTAAGGAGAAAAACGAATGGCTTTGGGGAATGATTCACACTAATAGAGAAGAAATCATTAGTGAGTTTCACAGATTGAGTGATGAAGTAATGACTGAAGAAGTATTGAGAAGTGCAATTCGTGAAATCCAAGACGAGATGAAAAAGAAAAACAGGAAACTGATACTGATACATGAGGTGTAAATATGACAAAAGAAAAAGCAGTAACAATGAAACCCACAGAGATTGACAATGACGGTGTATGGCACTGGAATGAAAAGGAGATACCACTACTTGGTAACCACATGCCTATACCTGACAATGTTAGACTAGACATGGACCCTGTTCGACAGGAGGTCTTGGCTATTGTAGATGTCAGTGACTGGATGAGCGAGTGCCCCGGTTGCGGTACGGAGGCCAAGGGCATCATATTGATGACAGAGTTTACCAAAGTCTACCCAGCGCACTGCTGTGACAGAATGATATGGATGACAGATGAGAGGGATTACAGTGAAATCTACGAAGCATGATGAGGCAACACCTGAGCAGCAGGTGGAATTACTGTTGAGCGGGCTGGCGATTGGTGCCCTTTGGGAACCAGCCGGTCACGGCTTGACATACATGAAAACTGGCGATAGAGAAGTTGAACTAATGGTACAACAAGACAACGCAGAGTCGGCACAGTCCCGTGTTCGATTGGGAATACTCATGGCTAAAACTGGCTGGCAGGTAAAGGAGGACAATGTACAGATTGCTCCATCCGAAAACCTGTCACCGCAGCAGCAGTACATGAAAGAGCAGATGAAGCGGCAGGAGATAGCACAGTCCACATGGAAGTGCACCAATCCTGACTGTGGTTGTTTGTTGTCAGCCTTCCCACTTGAGGATGCCACTTGGCTTCTCGTAGGCCAAGACAAGATAACTGATGACGAAGGCAATGAGCATGATGCGGAGATATGGGCGGTCAACATTACCTGCCCTGTCTGTAGCACACTGATTTCTATGGAACCACTGGAGTTTGCGATGTTGGCTGGTGACGATCTGATGATGTCATACAGAACACCCAAGGTTCAACTGGAGGCACTTGACAGGAATACAATTGTGAGAATGATTGACTCCAATCCGGGTGCTGATAACATAATCATCACTGGTTCATTCTGTCCATTCAGCGGTGCTTTGTTACCACCGCATGTTAGAGGGGCAGTAGTGATGTGGAAAGGAATAGGAGAGGAAGAGGAATGACGAAGAATATGAAATTGAGAACAAAGTTTGCTAACTTAGCAGAAGAGGTATTGAAAGAATCAGATGAGGCATTGCCAATCACTGTAATCGTAGACAGGGTTGCAGCCAAGGCATTGACTAAGAGGCGCAAGAATGGTAAACAAGCATCTAACAGGTACTTGCGTGACATCAAGAAAAGAGCAGTTCATCACATCTTCAAAAATGATGAGCGCTTTGTCAAGACAGAGCAAGAAGAGTGGCGTGTCAACTTATGGACACTAGCGGAGGAATGAATATGAAAACACATTACATAGAAACAGATCACGGAGTATACGAGATTGTCCCACTATGGGATAGTCACGCACACTACATGAGAGACAGATATGACGAGGGTGATGCAAAGTGGGAAATCTTTGCACCGGAAGGTAGGAACTTCAACACTTGTCACTCTTACTTAGAAATATCTTACAGGAATTGCTTAGACCATGTAGGTACGGCAGATTATACTTGTAACATAGACAATGACTGTGGATGCGAAGCGAATCATAAGGAGGAATGAAGAATGAGTGAGGTAGACATTGGTAAAGCATATCCGCAGTACATTGTATGGCGCAAACCTGCTACGAGCAAGCGTCACAAAGGTAAGAAGGAAACAGTGCTTACCAAAGTCTACCCACCGAGCGGTCCACAAGTGGACATTAGACTACGCAACAATGTAACAGGTGGCTTTACAAGGGAGGGCATTCGTCTTTCCTTGGAGGATGCAGTGTCCCTGAGCAAGGCACTGTCTAAACTTGTAGAGCATTTGCAAGAAGAGAGGGAGAACGATGGAATGTCCAATATGTAACGAGAATGATGTTAAGGGATTTTACCCAAGTGAAATCAAAAATTATCGTGAGAGAAAGAAAAAGGGACTTAAAACTTGGAGACCCTATTGCCGTTCTTGTAGGGCCGAATATCAGCGTAAGTACATCGACTGCCCCGAAGTGAAGACTCGACGGCGTGAGTACTACCGTGAGTACTATCAGTGCCCTAAAAACAAAGCGAAGGCACGGGAACGCGCTCGTAAACGCTACAAAGCCGTTGAACAAAAGCAGAAGAAAAAAACTACTAAGCGAAAGCAGAAGAAAATGACTGCTGCGCAGAGGAAGAAAAGGAATGAATATCTTCGCAGATATAATCAACGCCCTGAAGTGAAAGCAAAAAGGCGTGAGCGTTATTTAAGAAAAAAGGAGGAGCAGGGAGATGCTACTGGCTGAAGCAGCAATGTTGTCACGCAGACTCAAGGAGTCCTATACAAGATGGAGGCGTGAAACCGAATCAAGATCGGAAGCCTTCAAAATATCAATCAAAGCATTGAAGCAGCGACTCAGTGAGAGAGTCGAAGTGATTGAAGATGTCATCGATATATTCTACCCCAAGTATTCTAAGTACGAACAGCAGTTTGTGTCAGTGCTTTGGGTTAGAGACAATGTATGCACAGAGTTGGGTATATCACCTATACACTGGAACACAGTCATGACAGGTAAACCAATCGTGCCATTCTTGGCAACCGAGTCCTCTGAGATAGGGGGCGAAGGTTGGACAATCAAGCAGGCACTGATGGCAATGCACCGCATCAAGGATGAGGGTGTGCTGTCTATGGCTCAGAACATGAATGAGGATGAAGCACTGCTGTTTTGGTCTAGGGCAATGGGTGAACAGGAACCTATGCCTATTGACAGATTCTTGCAGATGCTTTCGTATCTACCTGAGTCAAACGGCATAACCAATCTACAAAGCATTCGTCACTTACTGACGACCATGAGTCCTCAAGAAGTGGCAATCAAAATCTTGCACAAGGAGTTGGTCACGCCTAACAATGAACTGTTCCTTCAACCGGGACAGCCATTCGTGGCACCTATCTTCCAAGCATGGACATCGATGGTAGCACCATCAGGTGTGTATGCAGATGTGATGAAAGGCTCAAGGAGATACTTGCACATCACTGAGTTCCCAAAGGGTTCCTTCAGAGGAACAGTTTACTCTAGGGACAGACAAGTGGTGGGCAAGATACACACATTCGACTTACCATTCCAAGTCGAGGCTATCCTTGAAGTAGAGATGTCCGGTGATAAAATCACCAAGATAACTGATGCCTACTCAATTGGAGAGGACTGGGGCGTTTACAAACTAAATAGGGCTGAGCGTCTTTCTCAGGCAAATAGTTTAGAACCATCTGTACCTGTTGACGGTGGTAAATTGATAGAGAGCGGGTCGGACATTGGCTCTCTATTGAATCAACTAGACGGCAGAGAGCGGCTGCGTCTAGTTAAGTCCGGCACAGTGGAGATGCGTGATAGCAACGGATGGGTTGTGATTCAGCAGGCGTTCCACATACACTTCTTAGTAAGTGCAATTCGTAAGGATGAGGAGTTCGATACAATCCTGCGCCTGTCTGTCTTAGATGGTTATGAGACATTTGAGGTAGGCGAGAGCAAGGTTCCGACTGATGTAGCCCAACACATAAGAACAAGGCTGGGTCAACAGGGAGTGCTTGCGGGGAAATCTTGGATGCCTATAGACGAATATGGTTTGGTTGTAGTAGCCGAAGTAACCGGCTTCGATCTTGAGAAGATGAAGGCCACACACTTGAACATACTATATGCAGATGACACACTGGGTTACAGTGATACATCGCAACTAACAGATTTGATAGAATTAGCGGAGTGAAAGAAATGAGAATAACAATACTAGAACAAGCGGTCATTGGATTAGTGGGTATAGCAATACAACACATTGACAATGGCGACATAGACAAAGCGAGAGATACAATGACGGGGATTATCATATCCTTAGAAGGACAGGTGGAAGCATGAACATATTCGTATTAGATAAGAACCCTGAGACAGCAGCAATAATGCACTGCGACAAGCACATCCCCAAGATGTGTGTTGAGGCAGCACAGATGATGGCATCAGCCCTGCGTAGGCATGGTGCTACCGATAAGCAGATGCCACTTACCAAAGCAGGTAAGCCCTACAAAGGAGGCTACGCTCACCATCCATGCACAGTATGGGCTGGTGACAGTGAGGCTAACTTCATTTGGCTTGCTCGCCATGCAATAGAATTGTGTGTCCAATACGAAAATCGCTTTGGCAAAGTTCATGCTTGTAGAAACCCAATACATTCAATGGTTGGTGGGGTACATTTGTTTCCCAATAAATACCCCCATCCTAAAGCAGCACTTACTCCATTCGCACTGGCTATGCCTGACGAGTATCGTGATGATGATGCGGTCAAGGCATACCAAGCCTACTACCATTCCAAGCAGTTCGCCAAGTGGGAGAAGGGAACACCTGCTCCTGACTGGTGGCGAGGCGTGGAGGTGACGGCGTGAGCAGATGGATAGAATATAGAGTGCATTGGGGTGTGGATGGTGATTCACACGACTCCTTTACTTACACTGGTAAAGAATGGCGCAAGTGGAAGCAACACATAGGTGAAGAAGGAGTCCAATGGATTGAAAGAGTGATTTGCACTGACGCAATGCCATACACTTACGAAGAATATGAAATACTGTGGGAATCCGAAGAATGTATCAAAGCCGACCCGTCTAGGAAAGAGGTGACAGTATGAGACACAACGACGGCTCAAAAAGTTTCAAGACATCAAGTGTTCCGGGCAAGGCATGGCAAGCAGCAGGTGCATACGGTGCCACGATAAAAAGAGAAAAAAGGCCCGATGTGTTTGGTGACGAAGCGTGGCATTGGGTTTTAAGAAATCCCGCAGGTGAAGTTTTAGAGGCAGAGAAAACATGGGGAAATATGCTAAAGCAACTTATGTGGTTAGCCGTCATGTGGCATGAGGATAGGTGAAAGAATGATAGTATGGAGAGAGAAATACAGACCAAACAAAATAGACGACCTAGCAGGTTGTAAAGATTTCAAGGAGGCAGCCAAGTCTTGGCTAGCCAAAGGTAGCCTACCAGCAAACATGCTGTATGTAGGACCGCCCGGTGTAGGCAAGACCAGCGCAGCCTATGCGTTAGCCAAGGAGTTGTACGGTGATTACTTCGATCCATCCAACTTCATTGTGACCAATGCAAGTGATGAGCGTGGTATCGATTTCGTCAGAGAACTGAAGCACATGGCTAAGCAGAAAGGTATAGGGGTCAGAAGGCGCATATTCGTACTGGATGAAGCAGACTCTCTGACACCTGCGGCACAGAAAGCACTGAGGCAAGTGATGGAGGACAGTCACAAAACTGCGATATTCATATTGACAGCCAATGACATCTCTCCGATTCACAAAGCAATTAGAGACAGATGCCTCACATTCAGATTCAAACCTCTCAGCGATGAAGAGGCAAAAAGCAAACTAACTCAGATTCACTTAGTAGAAAACCTGCCGGAACCATGGCTAGAACAGTATACTATGTTGAACCGTTTAACCAACGGAAGTTTGAGGCAAAGTATCGACATTTTAGAGGGTACACCCAAGACAGATGACGGTCTTTTGCAGAAACTCAAACGCAACACTGAGAGCCTAAACAAGGCAGCACTCAGTTTTGTCGGTGGTGACTACCAGCGACTAGCAGAACACATGAAAACCAACCTCAGAGAGGGAAACAGTCGTGTCGCAACCCTAATAGGGCTGAGGCATCGAGGGCGAACTCTACTGGAGGGCGGTCAGGACGATTGGTACGCATTTATGCTAACATATGGAGAGTTTATCCTATTAGCAAACATGTGGCCGGACGATGACGATTCCTTTGTAGACTACTTTGTAGCAAAATTGAGGAAAAACAAGGAGGAAAAGATATGAGCGAAATAAACGACTATGTTGTAAAAATACTAGTTAGTAAAGGTGGTAAGCACTGCCAAGTAGAAGAACTAACCAGTATACTAGAAAAATATGGATATAACTACCAATTAGGGAGGATTAATTATGAATGAAGAAAGAAAATTACCGGAAGGCGTATTAGAACGCCTGCAAGGTTATGCAGAGAGAACAGAGAAGAGGATAGGAGAGGCAGTAAACGAGTACCTTGCTTGGATCGAGCAAGAGTTTGCTGTATCTGATTGGAAAGACGAAGATGATGATTTGCTGGTCGAGTGGGCAGAGATGTTTACTCTTGAAACCCGCAATCTAGGTAGCAGCGGCAGTAGTCGTGAAACGGTAACCTTCGTTGGAGAGTATGTAGGAATAGATGACAAAATCAATGACTACAGAGAAAACCTAAGAAATGCAGCAATTACTGCTTACAGAAACAATTCTAACCAAGCCATAGACAACGGCTTGATTGGTATTGTGAAGGCGAAAGACGGCGTATGGCATGTCAACGGCGAACCAACCAAGGAGCGCATCGATGGCGACAAACTACCTTGGTTTGGACTACAGGTTGATGGCGACTTGATTTGTCTGATGAATGAAAAGGGTACACCTATTGCACCTGAAAGCAGAGTGCGCAACCTATACTTGTTAGGTAACGCTAAAGAGGATTTCAACCGAGCAATCAGTGTTTGGCGTATCTCACTAACAGGTAACAATATGACTGAGGAATACGAGTTCGGCAGACCAGTTACTTGTCAAGTAATTAGGGCTAAGAAAGAAGGTTCGGACACACTTTACACAAACAGGGACTTCAGTAAGACTATGGTTTACACTGATTCCTTCGTGGATGAAGATGACAGGGTGCTACTCAAGCCTGAGAAGTACTTGGTTAGCAAGGGGATGCATGATGCCTTTGTTGAACTTGATGAACTAAGCGAAGCATACGATGAGCGCAAGGAACAGGGTAGCAACGGTAACTACTACGGCCCAACTATCATCACTAAGGGATATGTCAGCAGACTAAACAAGGAACCATCTGACAATGCTTACGACCAAACTGGTCGTGCATTCAGACTCAGCGTAACCAGCCCCAACTTGCAGCGCAAGTATGGTAGGGATTCAGCAATGTCTGAAGTAACTGTATGGGTACCGGGTCGAGTCTATGATGACAGCCACCCGTTTGAGTTCAAGGACAACTACGGCGAATGGCAACCATACGCAGAAAAGACACCTGTGATTATCTTTGGCAGAATACGCATGAGCGTGTACAACGACCAAACAACACCAAACCTGACGGCATTCGGCATCTATGTACCATCTCGTACAGCAAGGCCGGGTGCCAAGGGTGGTGACACCAGCATAGAGCAATTTAGAAACAATGGAGAGGAATACTGATGGCAGGATTTGGAGCAATGAAGAAGAAAGAAGAAGAGAGAGCAGAAGCGATCTTCCAAGCGGAAGTAGCAGAAGTAGACAAGCAAGAAAAGGAACAATTTCCTATAATTGCATCTAACAGCAACTTCCCCGACTTGGAGGCAGAGTTTGTACAGCAGACTAACCCTAACAGGATGCGACCTAGTAAGGTATTCTGTGGCATAGTTGGACATGAAGGTACTGGCAAGTCCGGTATCGTAATCGATGGGCACATGCACAGATACCCTGAAGGCATGCTTTGGGCATTAGACTTCGATAACGGGGCTATGGCTTGTAAAGAAGCACACTACCCCGGAGAAGATGACCGTATCAGAACATGGTCGCCTTGGGTTTTCCAAAATACAGACAGAACAGCGTATGACTATGAAGGCACACATACAAGAATTATGGACATTCTTAGGTTTGCTGTGGAATATGCAGAGAAGCAGACTAAGCCTGACTTTGAAGGTAAAAAGTTGAGGACATTCTTAGTTACTGCTGTATCTCAATTTGACAAAATGTGTATGGACATTATGAAAATATACGATTTGGATTTAGCAGAGGATGCAGTTAGTGCGGCTAAGAAAGAAGTCAATCAAGAGATTGGTTGGAGTTGGGGAATACGCTCAACTAGATTCAAACAACTAACAGCGATGTGTCAGAAACTCAATGCACTTGGTGTTGATGTTTATTTAGAAACGCATCTGAAAGAGGATAAGGATGGCAAGATTGGATTTGATGGCTGGAAGTTTGCATGGGAAAAGAGCGCCAATGCAGATTTATTCCAAATCATTTGGTGTCACGCTAACAAAGTGCGTGGAGAAGATGGCAAGGAAACAGGCGAGATCAGACACACAGCAGAGTTCTTCAAAGAAAAGACCAACTCTGACCTAAAGGGTCAGGAGAGGCTTTACTTCGTCACTAAGAAGGGCGAGCCTGCGCAATGGCATGGACTTGCTGAACTGCGTGAAGGAGTTCTTTGATACAACACACATGGGGTTCTTGGCAGGTAATTGGGTACACTGCTTCTTTCAACAGACGGCGTTATTGGGACTGCTGACTCACCACGAGATGAGTCGTACCCTCCCCCACTTGTGTAGGTGATAATATGGTTAGTTTCAAAGTAAACAACAAAGATCTAACACAGTTCATAACTGGCTTCGGCAAGGAGTTGCCGGACATAGTGTTCAGAGTGAAAGGTGATTATGTCGAGTCAGCAGTGGGCAAAGACACCCACTATCTCAGGCGTAGAATGAATGTCAGAGAGGCAGAGGCTGGAGACATTGCAGTTAGTGATGTTTCTAGGCTACTTGCATTTTTGAAGGCTACCAAAACTGGTGAAGTATCTATCAATCAGATGGGTAAAACATCAGTGTTACATGTAGCCTGCGGTAAATCTACACTACAGTTGCCGACATCATCATACCTCACGACTCAGAAGCAATTGCCTCTAATTGAGCGATTGGTAATCGAGGGTGAAAAGAACATGTGGCAGAAATGGGCATCGTTTAGTTTAGACTGTCACGGTATAGTGAACGGTGAGGACTTTGCGCCAGCAGCGCAATTCGATAAGGTGATTGGAGGCAAGTTCTCCTGTAAAACATCATTCGATCCATCAGGGGAGTTTGTTGTCAGTGCAGGGTCGAAGCCTAAAGGCAAGATGTTTGTGCGTGTACCTATCACCAATTGTGAATCGAGAAACAATACAGTGAACTCAGCCTTTGCCTATTGGCTACCATCACTCCTGTCTAAATTACCACCGGGGCCGCTCAATCTCCACACTGGGGATGAAACGGTACTTGTGATAGAGCAGGGTGACACTGGTTTCCTGTTAGTTGTGATGGACCAAGAATACGAGGAGGACTGATGATGTCACATTATATCAGGGATTCCTACGGTAATGTGTGGCCTGTAAAGCATAACTTGCTGATAAATCTAAATCAGTGTGGCTGTGGCAAAGACATACCTTATCACAAAGGTAACAAAAAGAAGCCACTTTGTCCACATTGCAAGAGTTATCAAGGTGAAGGTGGGTGTAATGATTGCGAGTGCTTGGAGGGGGAAAAGTGATTATCAATTCATACCACCCTGACCCCGAAGAGCATGCACACATATACAAGCGGTGGCGTGACTCTGAGGGCAACCTCATAGAAGAGCACATTGACAACTTCAGACCTTACTTTTGGATTAAAGCCGACACTAGTGACCGAATTGTAAGTAGAGTCTTAGGTCGCTACTATGGTAGTAGCATAGACCGGAATGACACTGCTACAGCACTAAGGACAGAAGAGGACTTAGTGAAGGTGTACGCTTACAGGCAATCTGATTTAAGGAACATGCAGAAAGAGTTTGGCAAAACATGGGAGGCTGACCTGAGTCTGACAGACAGATACCTCATAGACAAGATACAAGAGATGCCGGAATGGAAACCCCGTGTATGGCACTTTGACTTGGAATGGGATCCGCATGAGGATTTCACTACTGTAATGTCTGTAGTAGACAATTACAACAATCGGAATGTTACATTTTGCTGGAGCGAAGAAACAGCCGAGATAGAAGAAAAGGGCTTTGTTAAAAAAGAAGTACGCCATGTAAAGTACGAAGATGTCGAGTTTAGTTACGAGCGTTTATTTTACACTGATGAAAAATCTATGCACAGTGCCTTTTTGGATTACTTAGAGGAATGCAACCCTGACATACTCGTAGCCCACGCTATTATGTGGGCAGATTTACCACATCTAGTTCGTAGGCTGGATGAGTTTAGGCGACTCAGCCCACTTGGGCGTGTACTGCGCCCACCTAAGAATGAGCGTGGCTACAAGTACACAGACCAACCAATCATAGGTAGACTGTGCTTTGATACAGCGGCACCCTATGACAGTGGTACGGGCTTTGAGCGTGTATGGAAGGATAGCGGCAAACCGCAGTTAGCCAGTCGAAAATTAGACCACATTACAGGCCCCGATGTATTAGGCTACGGTGGCAAGTTTGACATGGATGTATTTACAGGGTGGAGAGAGAGGTTCGATGACTACTGCGACTACTGTATGCAAGATACTTTACTACTCAAAAGAATGGATGAAGAAAACCATGTTCTAAACTTCTTCCTATCATTACAACGCATATGTGGTGTGACATTCACTTCATGCCACAATGTAACTAGATTCGCTCGTGGCCTGCTCAGCAGACGCACACACTGGAAGGCACCAACTAGACCTGATACAGAAAAGCAGGAGTACGAGGGTGCATACATTCCTCCGCCCAAACCGGGCAGATACGAAGGTGTAGCCTGTGTAGACTACAAAGGGTTGTACCCTTCATTGATTTTGAGTCATAACCTTTCGTGGGAAACTCAAGTAAGAGGTGATGATTAATGACTATACACACACTACCTGACGGTTCCAAATGGGACCAATCCAAGAAGGGCTTACTTCCTCAGATTGTAGAGGAAATGTTTGAGTTGCGTGACGAATATAAGCGCAGAATGAAAGAGGCAGAAACCCCTACTGAGAGGGCAGGTTGGAATACAATGCAACTTGCCACCAAGCGAGTGATGGCGTCACTATATGGCATGGTCGCCAGTGCTCACTGGGGCTGGTGTGACTTCGACATAGCCAACGCTATCACAGCCTGTGGTAGAGAGGCAATCAAGTTCCTAATGGAGGAATCAGAGGCTCAGGGCTACGAGGCCCTGTACGGTCACACTGATTCAGCATTCGTGAGTGTACCATTTGATGAGGCACCGGCACTAGCCAAGCATCTGACAGACAAGGTACAAGTCGATCTCAATGCAAGTCACCTATTCGTGGAGTTTGAGGCATACATGCCATACTGGTTAGTAGCGGGGAAAAACCTTTACTACGGTATATGCTCTTGGCCCCCTGAAGATGAGGGCAAGGCTAAATCTGCCCGATTTGGCAAGATTTCTACTCTTGCACCTATCTCTCGCAACTTAGAGAGAGATGTGCTAAACTTGGTGTGCCAAGGTGCATCAGAAGCAGATGTGATAGACCATGTTAGGCCAATCGCACTCAAGATACAGAAAGAAAAGGTCGAGTTGAAAGATGTCACTGGAGTTACTAGAATATCTAAACGGTTGAAAGATTATGCGCCAACTGTGGGTGTACCCGGAGTAAAGGCTGCACGATATTACAACAAACACATGGCGGGGCGATTCAACCAGCCCAAGTTTGATGAAGGTGACAGTGTTCCGTGGATATATGTTGCCGCTTCTCCCAACTGGGCCGCACCGACAGATATTGTCTGTTACAAGGACATATCTGAACTAGACGGATTTACACCCGATTGGGAGAAAATGGTTGACAGACTGGTTAAGCGCAAGGTCAAGCCTATATTCCAAGCCCTTGAATGGGACTTAGAATCGGCATCAGGTGCAGCACGACCAAAGAGGTACTGGTGATATTATGAATAAACCGAAATCTGAAAGAATATGTAATTGTGGTCGCACAGTTAAGGCTAGTCAATTTTCCGCTATGGCGGGTGGCTATCAAGCGTGGGGCTTTTGTAGTGCCTGTGGAACTTCTCACGCTTTCAATGAATGGAGGGATAGGATATAAGTAGAGATTTTGAAGCATACCGTAAATCCTCCTATATCATGGGAAAAAAGGAATATTTGAGAATTACCAAATCTAGTCTGACGAGTGACTTCGATTTCTGTCCACAGCAATATCATTTCAAGCGCAGAGAGGGCAGAAAGACACCCGAAACTGACGCAATGCGTAAGGGTACAAATGTACACAACGCAATGGAGGAGTTCTATGTCTATGTTAGACCTAACTTGGATAAGGTTCTCAAATTACTTAACGACAAAAAGCGAGAAGAGGCATTTGCTTTGTTTGTGAAAAGTCTACCTGAGCCTGAAGAACCTTACATTTTAGGCGAGCAGGAAATACTAATCAAAAGGCTGGATTGGGAGTTAGATCGGCTAGAAGCCACACAAGGTCACAACTTTTTACCAGTTATCAACGAGGACGAAATACATGTATTTACAGAGCGTGAGTTTGTTCACAATGGGAAAACGCACACAGTCCCTATACACTTCGCAGGTATGATTGACCGTGGCTTTGAAAATGAAGATGGCTCAATTAGCCTCATGGAGTTGAAAACAGGCAAGTGGAAACAAAAGTGGGACAAGAGAAAAAATGACTGGGCTGACGACAGGTACAAGGTACAGGGAATGCGCAAAGAAATGGCATTTTATGTCGATTTGCTCAAAATGGCAGAACACCCACTACAGAATGTAACACACTGGGGCTGGTTCTACCCCGATGGTTCATGTGGGGAAGATATGGAAGGTGTCAGATTCATAGATAGTTGGACGCACGAGAAGGTCATCAAATCATATTCAGGTAAAATAGAGAAAGATGTAGATGCATTATTAGAGGCTTACTTTACAGACAACTTTCCGCCAAAGCCGCACCAAAAGAAGTGCGCTTGGTGCAGTTTTACAGAAGATTGCCCCGCTTGGTTACCGGGTGGCGAGCACTATTGGCCGAGGTGGTGAAATGTATGTACAGTTTGATTTTCCGAGAGAAGTATTAGAGTTAAGCACAGAGAAAGGCAAAGGCTTCAGAAAGTTAGTGCGAAATAGTAGTGAGTTTGAGCGATATTGGGCTGGTAAAAATGGCGTATCTAACGCATATACCACTGTTTATGGATATCGTGCTACAGAAGCCCCTAATCACAAGAGAGTAAATCTACAAACTCCGATAATCAGACACTTTGTCTTGGATTTCGATCCTAAAGATTTCACCAACCCTAGTCGCCCTGATGTAGCACTAGATGTACCACTATCACAGGCTCTCAGGCTACACAAAGAACTCTTAGAAAAGGACATAGAGCACGGTGTGTGGTTTAGTGGCGGTGGCTTCCACATATGGATAGCATTATCAGAAACATATACCCCTGCCAGTGGTTCTCATTTATCGGCTATCAGAGAAGCCGGTATGAGGAGAGTAAATGACTGGATTAAGGACTTAAATCTGTACTGTTCTGACCCAGCAGTACCATTCGACACAAGTGGGTTAATTCGTATTCCTAACTCCTATAACGCCAAGCGTGGCTACTGGAGTGTGCCTCTAAACACAGAGGATTTAGAGAGTGGTATAGGTCACATTCTTGAAAAGGCCCTAGAGCCGACAAGTGGAGTGATTTCATACGGCAAGGATGGTGTTAAGTTGCAGGTTAAAAAGCCCGGTGAAAAGAAGGGTGTATTCCAAAAGAATACTGCGCCGTTAGATTTGCCGACTCTCAAGATGGATGGAGTAATCATACTTCCCTGTCTAAATCAAGCGGCCTGTCATGTAGGAGGTAACCCTAGTCACGACTCTAGGGTACAATTGGTGAAATATCTAGCAAAACGCCTCAGACACTTCCTTCCTTTGGACAGATTTACACCCGACACCCTGACATCACATACAGAGAAAATTGTTTCTTTCATAAAAGGTCTACAATGGGCTGATTTCGATGAAGGAGTCACTCGTTATCAAGTTCGTACAATTGTTGGTAAAGACTACCCTCAAACTTGCAGTATGTTGTGGTCTAAGGGACTGTGTATGGGCAAGTGTAGATATTGGGACAAAACGGGGGCTGTCGAATGAAAGAAAATAGAAACTACTACCCTATGGGGAAAACAGTAAAGCGAATAATCAGAGTGTTTGGCGAAAATGGTGATTCGCTTTCAACGAATGAGATATATGTTTTATTATTAAACCAAAAGTCAATCAAAACCGGACGCCTTTACAAGACAAACCCTTCAAAAGGCTCACTTGCACAAATCCTAAGCAAGTACCCTTATTTTTCAAAAACAGGGTATATTGATGAATCTACTATACAAGGTCCTAGAATGAGAATTACTACTTGGAAATTGAATGAGGTGAAAGAGAAATGAAAGTACCACTAATAATCGACTCAAATGAAAGAGGACCTCTAAAAGACGCTGTTGAGAGGGCTGCAGAAAGACAGGGTATTCCTGTAAAGATGGAGTTTTTACAAGGGATGGGTGATTACAAAGCAGGAGATGGGCACATAGAGTGCAAAAGTATCTCTGATTTATTCCAATCTACATATTCAGGGCATTTGATGCGGCAGATGGAAAACTTAGATGCTAATTGTCAGAGAGTTTTCTTAGTAGTTCACGGAGATCTTGCAAAGTATGTCAAGATTTCAAACAATCAAGGCAGAAAAACCACTTATTCTAAATCACTTAACACATTGACAGGAATCATTGCTCGCATAATGGCCGATTTCGACTGTCATGTATGGCGGGCCAACAACTACAGCGAAGCGGCTATGTTTATCACTAAATTACATTCCAAACTACACACCTCTGCATCCAGTCATGGTGCAAAGGCAATCACTAGAGTGAGCACTAACGACATACGAGCGGATATGTTGCTCGCAATACCCGGCTTTGGGCAAGATTTAGTGGAAAAGTTACTAGAGAGGTGTGGCTGCATAGAAGAGATGTTACATGTCGAATCTGTTAAACAGGTGAAGGGGATGGGTTCTGTTCTGCGGCAGCGATTGATTGAGGTTTTGACGAGCGAAGAACCAGTCAAAGTAGAGCGGAAGTATAACAAGAGGAGAGAGAAGATATGATAGACCATAGTGTAGAACATTACGAATGCATGCAAAATTACCCGATACTTAGAGGGTACTTAGAACATTTTAGAGAAGTTTCCAAAGATAACGAAATACCGGGACTACTGTCCTTTTTCTTTATTTTAGGACAGGTGGCATTGCCATTTGTTAGGATGCCAATAGGTGCATCTAACATCGATCCAAGAGTTAGTATGTTTTGGATTCAAGACACTAGAACTGGTAAGTCGGTGGCGTTTGAAATCATTCAAAAGGTAATGAAAGATGTGGGTATAGACTGTGTTGATTACACCACTGGTACAGATGCGGCTATGGTCGGCTCATGGAGTAGAGATGGCGATGATAACTTAGTACAAACGCCCGGTGTATTAGCGGGTGCAAAGGGTATGAACTTCGATGAAGGCTCTATCATCCTTAAACCAACACAACATTCAGAGCAAACCGTTCTATTCTTACAGTCGGCACTAAACGCTGCAGGTACAGGTAGGAACTTCTTAACTAAGCACTTGAAAGATGGTACAATTACCATAGAGTCGTTAGTATCTCTATGGATTACTACATTCCCTCCACAGGGTATCAAAGAGCATGTACTTGACAAAGGTATTTTCCAAAGAGTGTTGGTTTATTGGAGGCACTGGACTCTTGAAATGAAGCGTAACATTGCACACGAACTTGCAGATGCTGTGCACAACAGGGTCGAGTTTGAAGTATCTTACGAAGAAGTTGTTGAGTTCTTCACTAATTTGCAGACTCGCTTAAAACAAAGGATTTTGGACATTAATGGCATTAGTGGTGAAGAATGGATTCAGTCTACTCGTGAACTACAAGAGGGTTGGGCTATGAACGCTATGTACGACATGTTTGAAATCGATGCATCATACAGATCGGCACTGCATCAGGCTATTGATGACTATTATGATTTAGTAGAAAACATGGACCCTAAGAAACAAGGTGTATGTGCTTCTTTCATCATGGGACTACAGAATTACACTAACATATTGGCACATCACATGGCTATGATAGAGGGTGTATGGGTAGTTACAGGCGACCATGTTGACATGGCTAAAGAAATACTGTATGACCTATATCACAATCTAATTGACTGGCTTGAATCCGAAGTCAAGGTCGGTATGGCAGGTGCCGCTAAGAGAAAGTTGCAGGCTAGTTGGAAAGCAGCATATTGGCGCTGTGAACATTTTGACTTTAACGATAATCGTGGTCCGGGCTGGGCAAAGAAAACGATTATGATGCAAATGTTTGGCAAGAATGAGAATCTTAGCAGCAAAGCAGGCATAAACAACAAATACAACGAATCGGGGAAAAGTCTGTTTGAAGAAACCCGTGAGGGGAAAAGTAAGTATGTCCGACTACTCAAAGAGCATAGGAATAAGGAGGCAGATAAATGAAGAAGGCCTGTACTCTATGCGGTGCTAAGTATGAACATGACGAAGAAGGCGTCAGTGGTTACTTTGGATTACTAAAGGTGGACTTTTGCGACTTTTGTTTGGCTTGTATGGGCGCAATGCACGAGAGCCTAAACACACTGTCAGGTGAGGAGGAATGAAAGGCGAATACTTTGTAGTGTTCGCCTATGGTAGTGAGTTTTCGCATATAGTGAATGCACCCCAAGTAGTTGTCATAACTGGCAATAACTACCTGTCTGTATACACTAGTCATCGATCTTACATCAATTCCAAACCTATCAAATACTCAAAAATACAAGACGAAATGGCACTTATTATAGATAATGGAGGGATATTAGTTTTGAAAAATACTCAAGATTACGGACTCACTTTATCTTGGTCGGGTATAACCAAATCTAACCCCAGCGATATGATAGATTACATTGAAAATCATGTCATAGATATCGATAAGGATTTGAAGAAACTGACCGGACAGAAACTAAATCTAAACGATACAGATTTAACATCTCAGTTACTCACTGAGATATACGCACCAATTTGGCAAAAAGGTAGCGAAGTCAAAATAATTGACGATTGCATATCTGATGCAAACATAATACTCTCACTAGTTCAACGCTGCAGCAGCGCAGGTGATATAAGGGTGAGATTGAGAAATGAAGAAATACCAATGGAGTTTGATGTAGAATGGTAAACAACGGAGAGCAACAACAAACAGCACAGAGCCTAAACATTCGTGCTGCGAAAGCAATCGCAGACACGGTTAGAACGACGCTAGGTCCGGCGGGAATGGACAAAATGATGGTAGATGGAGGTGGCAATGTCATTGTAACAAATGATGGGGCTACAATTCTACAGGAACTTGATGTTTCCCACCCCGGTGCCAAGATGATAATTGAAGCCGCTAACACGCAAGAAAGCATGTGTTACGATGGCACGACCAGTACAGTAGTATTGGCAGGTCAATTACTAAGTAACACAGAATCACTATTTGAAAAGGGTCTACACCCTAATGTAATCTGTAAAGGTTACAGACAAGCAGCACAATGGGCTGTCGAGCACATTCAGTCACTGTCAGAAGCAGCAAAGCCACATCTAACGCATGTGGCTCAGACTTCAATCACAGGTAAATCACTAGAATCTGCCATGGAACATGTCAGTGGATTATGTGTAAAGGCGGCAGAATTGGCTGGAGGCGATTTTGAGCGCATCCGTGTCCTATGTCAGCCCGGTGGGGGCTTAGAGGATTCAACATGTTTCTCAGGTGTAGTTTTACACAAGGAGTTCATGCTACCTGCTATGCCACTACTACAAGGTAAAGCACTACTAATCAACACTGGACTCAGCAATAAGAAGAATGAGGACAATGTACAGGTATCACTTGGATCTGCTGCTGAATATCAGCAATATCAGCAGACCACGACTAGAGATATTTGGGTCAAGAAGGCAGAGGCTATCATTGAGCGCCTACCCGATGGTGGTGCAGTATTCGTTAGGGACCATGTAAATGAAGTGGTTGCCGCTACACTGGCTAAGGCTGGTGTCAGTGTTGTACAGCGTTTGCCTGAGAGTGATATGACCGCACTAGGTTTACTTCTCAATACAAATGTAGCCCACACTATCGAGGACTTAGGGGATGCTGTCGATGCAGGTATCGAATGCAGAGCCATTGGTGACATGAAGTATGTCGTAGTCGAAGGCAAGGGTGAAGTCACTACTCTCATCCTCAGAGGTGCTACTAAGCAGACACTCGATGAAACCGAGCGTGGCTTTGAAGATGCTCTTGGTGTTGTGTGCTTGGCATACAATACTCTTGAGGTCGTACCGGGTGGAGGTGCAGCATATCTCAACTCTGCTATCAATCTAAGAAGCAGAGCGGCAGAGATTGGTGGTCGTGCTCAAATGGCTATCGATGCTTTTGCAGACGCACTAGAAGCAATCCCTGCTACTATCGCTGAGAATGCAGGTCACGATCCACTGGACACCGTGCTGGCACTCAGAAATGAGCACTTATCAGGTAACATCGATTATGGCCCCGATATTGAAAACGGGGGCACTATGTCGATGAAAGAGGCCGATGTATGGGAGCCACTGAATCTAGTCAAGCAGGCCATTCAGTCTGCAAGTGAAGTCACTATCAGCATCCTGCGCATCGATGACATCATCGGCAAGCGTGGCGAGTGATTACTGACGAGAAGCAGTAACTAATTCTCTAGCAAAGCGCCCGTAGGGGAACCTGCGGGCCTTGCTAGACTTAGATTTGGGTAGCGACTTTTCACCCAATTTGGACATATGCCCGCAAATCGGACATTCCTGAATTGTCGTACCTTTGCCGGAAAAGTAAACGCCTCTAATTACAAGAGGAATACTTTTCTCTTTGCATTCCACGCATTCTATCTGCAATTCTGCGAGTAATTTACCCATAATATCAGGCCTGTAGTATTAGCAAGTGCCAATCGCTACCATCGTATGCGAATCTAGCATACTTACCATTGGCTATGTTGATATTAGCGGCGCTGGCATTGTCTGTCTTAGCGTTGAACACTGTATTGTAAGAGCCACTGGTAGATATATTCCTAATTTCAATCACATGACCCGGCGGAAATGTACCGCTAGGTGTAAGTGTAGCGTGAGCGCTACCTCCGTTAGGATTCACCAGCCATATGTTCGCTTGATCGAAGGTGAATGAGGTATTAGCGGTCACTATACTCAACTCATTGGGTCCGAGCCTATGCGTGTGCATTGCCTTGGTGCCGCCCAATGTCTTAGATGCGGCATAATAGAGCATAGAGTGGGAGTCAGGAGTATGGCTTTGCCAAATTGCCCCGTATTCACTATTAGTCAAATCACCGGATTCAGGCGAGCCGTAAAGTGCGGCAAGATCGGTGTGAGAATCTATGGCATTACCGGCAGTGTGGAATCCAGTGCCTGTTGTTATGCCACCCTTTGTCATATGCTGTAAATAGATAGGGCTGGTTCTGATGAAAACCCGCCTGTCGTGTAGCACTGGGCTGGCGTTGAGAGAAGCAGTTACATTTGCCGCTCCACCTGTCATCGTGTAGCGCAAAACGCCCAAAACAATCGATTGGTGATTGCTACGGGTGTTGCCGATAGAAGGATTAGACAAGAATCCTGATGGTATCAGCGGTGTACCCTGCGAAGGCACCACTGGTGTGCCCATTTCATATCTAATTCTAGCAGTCGTGCCACTATCTGAGCAGATATAGACTACTACAAACACATCGCTAGTTGCTGTAGGAACTGCTGGAAGTGAGCCATTGAAGTTGGCTGTGCCAGTTGCACCTATTGTGATTTGCTGGGTAGCACCCGGCCCGCCTGCGAACTTGTAAAGTGCACCGTCCAGTACACACCATCCACCGTGGATAGTGACTACGCCTGATGATGCAGTTTCTATAAATCCGGGTGTGGATGCCGCTATGCTGTTTCTTAGCGCAGTGCCCACTGCTGTATCAGACATACGAATGATACCGTTGCCGTGTATTCCTTCGTATGGGTTAGTCAAACTAGGAGATGATAGGCCATCTCCGTCTTTCAATCCTTCTGCGCTGCTACTCATACCTGCAGCGGCCATATGTCCTGCCTTTGGGTTCGTCATGGTGTCACCTCAATAATTGCCGAGAATACAATTTCATTGTTGCTCGTCTTAGTTATTGAATCATATGTATATCTTGCTATGGCCGTAGTATCGGTTGCATCTGAGGGGTTTTTGTACTGTATAACGACTTCTTTCAAAGGAGTGCTGAAAGTGCTACTTAGTGGCACCTTGGCTTCTACTGACAAACTATGGTCGTCAATGACTCTAACCACGGGTGTGACTACGATCGCTGGCTGTGCGGCCCCTGCATCATCTTGGGTAGCCAGTGTTCCTCCAAATCCAAACACCACTTGATTGATTCTGTCTTTCAGCGTGTCAATTACATATCTTGTTCCTTGGTTTAATAGTGGCATATCAGCCCCTCCTTCTGTTTGAGAATGTGCCTTTGTTCATCTTTATCTTCAGATGGTCGTTTGCAGACTCAGGTAGCGAATCTGTAGAGATTTGGAATAGTTCTTCATTGTTATCAACAGCATGAGGCGAAGCAGTTGCGATTACTACAGATGTAGTGCTAGCACTGCTCACTTTACCTAGCAGGTTACCATTAGCCTTGTAGACAAATGCATCTGCTTTACCTGCACTGATGACACCCGATGTAAATATCGAGTTTGCATTGGTACCATCAGTAGTGAAGTTAGTAGTGCCGATAGCGTAACCTCCACCGTTATTGATTAGTATTCCTGTAGACTTCAAGTGCATTCTACCATGCACTGTGTTTCTATTAGGTACGCCAATCACGATACCTGCAGTTGGATCTTTGACATCTCTAGTTTCTACGCGCCAACTAATTTTAACTTTGAAACCAAAGGCCGTTGCAAACTCTTCTTGGCTGAACTGCCTGTTTCTTTCTTCGTTATCACGGGTGCTGGAACTGATGTCTACCTCTTGGAAACGCTGTAGTATATCCTCTATAGAACCATCAACGGAATTGATGTCTATGTCCGATTTGCGCTGTGTCAAATAGTGCCTAGTAGACAAAACTATCTTCCTTTCAGAGTCGGTGATGGTTTCGTATGAGATTACATCTCCCGGCTGTACTCTGCTTGACATGAGTGTGCCCTTCAACTTCTCATTACCTTCTGCTTTCTTTGCCATAGATAGTAACCTTCGTCCGATTGCCTTAGCACTGGCTTTGGTTACTGCTGTAGGTGCATAAATGCCACCCGGTATCTCATTCACTGTGTCTTTTTGCGGCCCGAAGTCGTCAACTTGCACTACATTTTGGTCGTTATTAGCACGGACTTTTCCCCGCACTACTACACGGTTGAGTGTACTTTTCCCCTCAGATTCGATAGAGCCTTCAGAAACCATTGTCTGCGTAACTATGTGTTCTCTGCCGTGCTTTTGCTGATGAGAGTAATGTAAGTTGCCAAACTGATCTGTACTGACATTGTAACCGTCATGTTTTGCTAAGAATCGCATAGCACTAACTCCATCTACACCATAGAAGTCCTGTGCTACGAAGGTACCACTTGGGTTTTTGATAGATAATCCGTTTAGTGAGTTAGTACTGGCTTTGGCTAACCTGCCGACTAAATCAGTAGTGCGTAAACCGACATTTGCTTTCTGTCCAATCCGTACCTTTTTGTCGGTAAAACCAATTTGTTTTAATTCCGAGCCTTTTAGATTTCCAAGCCGGTAGCGTGAGCCTTTGTTGCTGGATTCTATAGAAGCAGGCACTAATGCTTGGTTGGGATTATCTGCACCTATGATTAGTGGAGGCAAAGTGGCGTCAGTTACCTTACTGACCTTTTCTTCGTTGACGAAAATATCACCAGTGTACCTGTGCCCGTCACTGGTATTGTGCAATAATCGAATGGTATCTTCTTCTTCAATTAGAGAATACTTTCGATCGTGAGTAGGCATGAAATCGCTAGATGTAGGTGCTTTCACTAGAAACCCGCTTTGTTGCTTAGTGTACTCTCCGTGCCGGACACCATTATCTACAAACTTAGGCTTACGCACGGCTTTCATAATTGCATTCTGTGCTGCATCAGCACGACCAGTTGCGAGATTCTTACCTAGTGCCATCTTCACTCCCCGCTATGGTCGCCTGTATTATAACTTGCATCCCCATCACTACCCTTTGGATGTAGTGTTTGGCTGTGCCTCGGCTGCACATTGTAATCGCCTTCTTCATCATCAGGTGATTTACGACTTGCATCTGCTCTGAAGTGCTCAAGTGTGTTTTCAGACATAACTACTCTTGCTACCGGAGATCGGATGTCAGTCTTGTCATATCCTGTTACATCTACACCCTCAATCTTAGGCCCCTGACTTGTAGGTACTGTTGTACTAGAAGTAGGTGTAATCGAATAAACAGGTGCATATGGTGGGCTGCTAGGAGTACCTGTTAGTGCATTTGGTGCATCACTTGTGAACAGTCCATATTTGCCTCCGGCTGTCGCTCTATAGAAGTTAGAGCCAACTTGGTCTGCACTAGTTTTCATTACAGGTGCAGGTCTGAAGAATTGTATGTGTTTACTGTCCAATACCTGAGCAGGTCTATACAAGAACTCTATCTTAGAATCAGTGAAATTAGTATTCTGTATAATAGGGTCGTGGTTAGCATCTTGGTATGGGTTAGACGAAGTAGATACACCTGTCTGCCCCCATCCCTTGACATCTAATACACCTGAATGCCTGCTCCATTCCATGATATAAGTACCACCTAAAGGCCAGTATGCGTGTGCATTGGAGAATCTTGTAATTCCAGCAACCGGATTGGTGCTGAAGTTTAGAGCAGTCAGATCGAAGTTACCTAATGTGCGACTGCCACCAGTCATGGCTCCTCTTAGATTGGTTCTCTGTCCCACTTCTCTGTCAGTGTGCAAACTTGCTGCTTCCGTGGACATGATAACATACTCTCTGCTGACACCATCATTGAGTTCAGCGATAGTATCTACATCTAATCCCATTCGGATATCATCTCTAGCAACAGGGTCTACTAATCTAGTATCAGCGGTTACAGTTTCTACTCCTTCACCGACAGATGAACTTGGCTTGAGCAAGCCATCTTCGTCAGCCAAATCTAATCTTGCACTAATACCTCTATCTATTTCGCTTGGCTGTAGTATTTCGTTACTTGGTCTAACTAATCCTTGTCCAAACGCAGGCTCGGCTGTGCTATGAGACAGGACTAAGCCTGTAGCCTCGTGTGTTTCGC
>TARA_R100001594_G_scaffold23236_3_pt1 | contig 44205 bp, 65 predicted proteins | sample TARA_R100001594 | Tara Oceans TARA_R100001594 (sample SAMEA2622752) | marine metagenome | biome: marine biome (ENVO:00000447); feature: marine epipelagic mixed layer (ENVO:xxxxxxxxx); material: "saline water (ENVO:00002010), including plankton (ENVO:xxxxxxxx)" | depth 150 m | reverse complement strand
ATTGCAGATGGAAGAATCTTCTGAACTTACTGACAAATTTGCACACACTATTAATATGTCTTTGATTGAATGGCAAGATTTAGCTAGTGCAATCAAATTCGCAATGCCTTTCTTTGTATCTACAGGACAGAGTGTAGACCAATTATTAGGTTCTATACAAATTTTAACAGACCGTGCTTTAGAAGCTGGTATTGCTGGTCGTGGTTTAAGACAGGCAATGGCAGAGTTTGCTGAAGGTGCTGGAGATGCTACCACCAAGTTTGCTGAAATGGGTGTGACTGTTACTGATTCTGAAGGTAATATGCTTCAATTAACTGAAATAGCTAAAAACTTTTCAAATGTTATAGGTACTGAAGTTGCAAATGATACAGAATTATTAACTACATTGTTAGAAGATTTAAATGTTAGAGGTGCAACTGCATTTATTCATTTAGTACAGAATGCTGATGAATTTGGTGCAGCAGTTGATGATTTACAAAATGCTGCTGGTTCTGCTACTAGAATGGCAGATGTGCAGCAAAAAAGTTTAAACAGACAAATCCAATTAGTCAAAAACGCTTTACTTGCTCCTTTTTTAATGTCAGAAGAAATGTATGTAGCGGAAGGATACATTAATTCTTTTCACAAAGCTTTGCACGATTCTATTCAAACCTTTGCTGATTTTATTTATAACGTAGGTCCAGATGGACAAACCGTATTAACTGAATTTGGTTTTACTCTTAGAGATATGGCAATAAAATTATTAAACAGATTAACTGATTCTGTTAGTAGATTAGTTGATGTCTTTTTAACTTGGCACGAAGCTGGTGTCATAAACTTAGATTTATTAAAATTATACTTTTACCCTTTAAATACCGTTATATATCTAATGGAACTCTGGCCTGATTCTTTAGGTCAAATTGCTTTAGGTTTATATCTAATGAACAAATTTTTACCAATAACACATATGTGGACCCTTTTAATGAGTGATACTTTGTGGGAAGTTGTTAAAGCTGCTTATGCTAAACACGCGGCATTGTCATTACTTGGTGGTACTCTTGCAGCTATAGGAATATCGGCACTCATAGTTGGTAAAATATTTGATGTGTTTGGTGGTAAAATAGCAGCTATAGTCACTGGTATAATGGTATTAGTTGCAGCTGTAATGATGTTTAAAGCAGCACTTAACCCTGCTGATGCGGCATTAAGTTTTAAAGCATTAGTAGCAACTGGCGCTGCTGTAGGTGCAGTAGCGATGACGATGTATAAATCCTTACCTCAAGCAGACCCTATGGATATTGATACAGCATATAGTGCTTATTTAGCTGAGGCTGAAGGGGCTGGAGCTATTGGAGTTGGAGGCGGCGGCGGAGGTAATCCTACAGCGCAAACTTTAATAGTCGACCGCGCTACCTTTAGAAGTGATAACTTAAGTGAGGTGGACTACGATTCCATTATGAGGAGCTAAAATGAAGGAAGGAGAATTTAAACCAACATTAAATACGTTTTACGTTACTAAGCCTATGACAGCCGAAACTGGAGTCTATTCTAACCACAAAGATTTGTATGATGGTCGTCAAGAAAAAATTACTATAGGCGGAGAAAGTCAAGAAGGTTTATATTTAGCAAATACCGATATTAGTGATTTACCATATTATGGAGATGGTAATTTATCTGAATTACACTTTAGGTTTACAGCTCAAACTATTTCTGGTAGTCAGTTATCTATACCAAAACTAAGTATTTTTAAATTAGCAGATGGATTGAATGTTACTGCTGGAGAACAAGAAATAGACAGAGCTTTAAGTTTATCTGGTACTGTTAATCAAATAAGTTTATATACTTCGCATATGGATTATGATACACCCCTTTTAGTTGAGAACTTTGATGGTAAAAATAAGGGTTTTCAAGATAATTTTTATGTAGAAACTGCAAGTAAAAGAAAACACGCAGATACCGTTTATATTAATGCTTATCAACTTTATACTTTTTATTCTAATTACGGCGTTTTTGCTTTTGATGGTGCTTCTAAAGGTAGATTTATGAAGAAATGTGCTGCATATGGTGGTGTTTATGATAGAGTGGCTGATGTTTTACCGTTCGGAGATACTGGATATGATGATTGGTCCTCAGTTACAATACCTTTAACTCAATTAGATGATGGTACTTGGAGAACTGTACCTGATTTAACAGTAACTACTTACATAGGTTCAAATCTTGGTTTTAGTGGATTTGGTGACGATTATGATTACGCTGAACCAACTTATGATTTAGATACTTGGATGAGAAATGGCGCTACTGTATGGGCAAGGACTGATTGGAATACAGATAATATGTCTTATACAACTGAAACAGATGCTGCTTCAATGGGTCGTATAACAACTAAAAACAGTGTTTTTACTGGTATATCTAATACACAACATATTAATGGTGAGTGGGCTAAAAGTGTAGAAGATACTGGCAACTCTGAAACTGTTTATGCTTATTCTAGTCTTTTCTTTTCTGAACCTGAAGCTACTGATAGTTCAGCTTTATTTTCTTCTTTATGGGAAAATTGGACTCCGGGAAATCAGGAGGCATTAACTGAAAATGCTGCTGGTGCAAATCCTTTTGGTTTTACTAGTGATTGGTCGCCATATCTTCAAGAAACATATGCTTCTATTGATGGTATACCAATGCCTTCTTACGCTGATTTAGGTAATTCTGCACCAGATAAAGGATACAAATGGCCAAATTACCCTAATGCAATACCAGAAATTGAATTAAGACTTAAGATAAATGAATTATTACCTACTCCAAAATTAAATGTAAGTGCTTCAACTGTAGTTTCAGGAGGCACAGAAATTATTGCAGGTAGTGGTTATAACAATAATGAAGTTTATTCTATAGCACGTTCTTTTAACATTTTCTTGAGTGACCAAGAAAGAAATCATTATGAACGTAATTTATTAAAAAATATGCATAAAGCTTATTGGCCTAGACCTATATCAGCAAGTAATAAGAGTGATTGGGGTCCCGGTGTTGGGTTTCATTTTATTAAAACTGGTTCTGACCAATCTGGTTATTATTGTATACCTTCTGCTGTTTTTAGAGGTTGGAAAGGAAAATTAGACACTGCTAGTGATTTAAAACAAGTAATTAATTTCACAAAAGGATGGGGTCTAGTTACTGATAGTAAAACAGTAATACCTATGATTTCTGGTGGAACTGCTAGAATAGGGGAATTAGCAGCTAGTGGTAATATTGTATCAATACCTGCTAATGAATGGTTTACAATGAGAATTAAATTACCTATATTGAGAAGGGGTGTTATTGGATATTTCCCTGATTTGCAAGATACAAATGGTAAGATGCCTTGGTTAAAGTGTGCTGAATATACTAGAAGAAAACTAAATGATATAGATGATTATACTAACGAGCCTACTAGAACAATGATGATGGGCACTTTTAATTTGCGTCCAATCACATCTGGAGGTACTGCTACTAAGGAAGTTAATATGCCTTATTTAAGAGATGATTTTGTTTCAACAGAAGATATCCAGACAGCTTTCCAAGACTCACAAATTAATGTTTATGTGGATGATATTAAATTTAGAAACTTTGCTCCAACAGTAAAAAATGCAACTAAAAATAAATGGAATCCATCACCAAAACCTTTAACGATACCTACGCCAGTAATGAATCCTTCTTATGATTATATAACAGGAACTATAGGCGACTTTTCTTTAAGTGGTAATGGAACGCAATTCTTATCAAATAATTATTATGGAGAAAGAAATCAACCTGCCCCAACAGTTATCTCAGTAGGGTTTGAAAATTTTGCTGATATCAGTGGTGCTTTTGTTGATAAAAAGCATTTAGCTTTTGGTAATTTCTTTACTGCTCAAGCTACACAAATACCAACTTTACCAGATAATTATGTTACTGCCGCAATGAGTAATTACAGTAATACTGAATCTAACAGAAGGTTAGGACTTCCCTTTGCCAATAACTTACAAATTTGGGACCCTTATGTTTCAGGTCTAGCAGTTAGTGGTGCTGCTGTAGGTAATGGTGTAAGGTTAAGTGTTAATCAAGATGGTTCTTTAAGTAAATTTACACATAAAGGACTAATTAGTTTAAGCTCTTCTGCTGCTGATTTTAGTTTTGCTTCTCCAGCCAGATTTAGTAATTTAAGTAAAACAGAGAACCCATTTGTTAAATCTAAAGTAATGGGTATAGATGATACTGGAATGATAATAACAGTTAATGATGTAGCACCTTTGACTAACCACCCAGATACAGACTATTTAGTTTGGTTAGATGGTTTAGAATTTACTAATGTGCGTACAAGACAATCTTGTAAGATACTTAATAGAGAAGGGAATAAAATATATTTAGATAAATCGATGTCAGCTTTACTGGACGTTTCTGGTAGTGGTAATTACCTTCAAAATTGGAAAACAAATAATTTAGAAAGGTTATGGATAGGGCCATATAAATACTGGTTATGGATAATTATGATGAACGCTACTAATGCTTCTGGTGCTAGTTGGGGAGATTGGAATCAACAAGTACCTGCAAGTTCTAATGTAGTACCTAGAAAACAAATTAGTTTTGGGGATGTAACAATTACGTCTGGTACAGGAACTTATGGTAGTACTTATAATGAAAGTCTTTATTATGATGGACCTTATGCAAATAAGTGGAATCTAAATTATACAGAACAAGATACAAGTTTTGAGGTTACACAAGATTACGGATTTGGTGCGGCTGAATTTAGTAATGATGGTGCGCTAGTAAGTATGGGTGGACAAATAGGAGATGATTTTGTTTATCAAGGAGATAATATTTTTGATTTAAGTAAATACATTCAAGTAAAAAGCCCACGTTCCGGTGACCCTATGAATATAGGAATAGTTCCTAAACCCGCTAGCGAGTATGGAACATATAAGATTAGAATGTTTTCTGCAAGTGGTAATGAAGCTCAAGGGCCACCATTATTAATTTCTGGTTATAAAGATAAGCTACCAGCTATAAATAAATTAACTACTTCTCCCTTAGTAAATACATTGTCAGAAAAATTTGATATGTATGATTTATCAAAAACCGATGCTAATAGTGTTTTGTTTAAATGGGAAGAAGGGGAATCTGATGATATAATTTATAGACAGTTAATAGTAGATAATAGAAGTATTTTAGATAAATATCATAGAGCCATAGCATACTGGCCTATGAATGAAAATAGTGATGCCAAATGGGGATATAATTATTCTGGTAATAGTACTACTAAGTATATAATGAATAATGCTAATGTAGGTACTACCGATATTGCTGCTTGGAGGACTTTAGGTGGATTCTGTGGATGGGGAACTGTTTTCCAAAATGGTTCTACTCAAGTTGGTTATTTATCTGGTTCTCAAGCTATTTCTGGTACTTCTTATTTAGATGAATGGACAGTAATGTTCCACGCTAAACCGGGTGGTAATTATGATGGAGTAACTTGGGCAAGTGGTAGTCAAACTGATTGTAATCCGTATTATCATTATGGTGTTATGGGTATAAATTTACAAAATCCTAGAGCTAATAAAAGTAGACCTTATGTGTGGGTTAATGCTGTTCCTACTGCTGCAGATGGTAGTATAGCTGGCCCATTAACTACTTATTTAAGAAGTAAAACCGCTGTTGATTGGGATGGACAACAACCATTATTTGTTGCTGTTACATTTAACAAAAGGTTACCAAGAGATAATATGAAACTTTATGTAAATGGTAGGTTAGAAGATACGAGTGGTACAGATTGGGTTCAAAATACTGTTGTTGGAGCTAGTGGAACAACTATGAGGAAAAAACCTTTAATGGGTTTAAATATGCACGGTCTTTTAGAAGAAATTATTGTATATGAAAAAGAAATGTATTTCCCACCTGAACCTAACGAATTTATTTTAGACACTACGTGGTTACCAGATGTATCTGGTGCTTCTACATCTAACCCAGAAAACGTTTATCAAGCTAGATTATTTGCAATAGACCATCATAATATAAGAGGAAATAGCCCTCGTGAGGTAGCTAGAACTAACACAGCACAATGGAAGGTGACTGGATTATGACGTGGACAGGTTTAAATTGGTATACAACTAAAGACGATGCAGATGCAGGAGCAGATAGTAGTTTAGGAACAGGATTTGTTAACACAGAAATTTATACAAGAATTAATTTTTACGATGGTGATGTAAAAAAAGTGTTTGTAGATTGGGATGATGGAGAAAGTCAAACTGTAGATGAGGGTATATATCAATGGACTTCTTTAGAGAATGCAGATAGTAGTGCAGTTTTAAGTCATACTTATACTTCTACAGGCACTTTTGCTCCTATTATAAGAACAGTAAATACTCGTGGTTTTATATCTAAATACTACGGTAGTTCTTCTACTAATACAGATGTTAATCCGTATGAACAAATAACTAGAATATCTCCTATAAGAATATCAGATAAGAAACCCGTTGCTATATCTAAAATAGAAAATAAAACAGTGAGAAGTGGTGTTGATAACAGTCCGTTTATGGATGGCCCTAAAAATCTTTTCATTGGTGTACCTCCTTTATTAACTAACGAAGAATTAAATGATATAGGAGAACCTAAGTTAGAAGTAAAAGTTATAAGACAAATGGTAAGTGGCACTTCTTTAACTAATTATACTGCTGGAGGATACAAAGAGATAGGAACTTACAATGTTACTATAAGTTTGTCTGGTGGTACGGTATCTTCTTCAAGTGATAGTGGATTATATAGAACTAGAAGATTAAATAGATTTCCAAATCGTAGAATAAACCCCGTTAATGAAGCTGTACATCAGGTGTTAGAAGTAAAATATGTGAACCCAAAAGTATCTGGAGCTAATTATAATTTAGAAAGAGCAATGAATAAGTTAAAAATATTTGTTTGTGCTTCAGGAAGTAGTCCAAGCACTTGGGGTAATATACCAAATGCACAAGAGTATGGTGACGAATTGGCAACGGCAGAAACACAAGTGTTTTTCCCTGTTACTTATGTGTCAGCTGGCGACCCTATCAAAAAATCTGGTGATTCTAAAAGGACAGTTACTTTAGACTGGACACAAAGTAGAGCTGCCGCAAGTAATGTTGATGTAAATAATTATTTATATGATACAGGTAAAGCTCCTTTCCAAGTAAATAATATTTGGAATGCTTCAGGAACTAAATATCCTAATAACTATGCTATTTCTAGTAGTAATTTTACTACAAATTTATCTGGCAATAATAGTACTTACACTACTGAATATACCTATATGCCTAGACCAGATGGTTTGATGATGGGTATGTTTGCAACTCCCGGATTAAGTGGGACTTTTGTTACAATGCCGTGGTATGTACTTTGTAATGACGTTAATACTGATATGTTTAATTATAATGCTGGTAATAACAATTCAACTTGGGGAAGGAATCAAGATACATATAAACCACAAGGTGCTTCTGATAAGTTACGTCCTTACTATGCTGTAGGAGACCAATTTTTAGTGGATGATTATGATAGGTTTCAAGATATATATCACCTTACAAGAGTTCAAACTAAAACAGAAAGTGGTAAACTAAGTAAATTAGAACATTTTGATATTTTAAGAGTTACCCCTTCAAGGTATGCTTATTCTGGTGCATCTCAAGGTGTTAATATAGAGATGACTGACGGTCAAGGTAGAGGTAGAAGTGCAATATTAACAAGTGGAACAATACAAGATAGTTTAAGTGCTGAATATAAACATAGGACACCGAGCTATACATCTAGTGGTACAGCTGGTTTATTACAAAATTGGATAACAGGAGATAATACTAATGGGGCTTATAGGATAGGACCAAACACAGAAAGTGATAACAGTGAATATCTTATGTTATTTTTAGATAGACCTTTTAATAAAATACATTTTAATATATCACCATTCTTGAGTGGTGGTAATGCCTCTGGTACAGTTAATTTAGATGCAGATTTGGTTGACAGATTAACTAATCCAGTGCAAGTTCAAGCTTCTTACTTAAAGGTAACTAATTCTGGTACTTTTAATCAAACAGCTGATTTAGTTCCACTAAGAACTAAAGATACTACAAAATATGAAAGAACTGTAAGAGATAATAATAATAGTACAGTTATTACAAGGACTTCTTCCTTATCTAAGAGTGGTTATATTACTTTTGACACACCATCTGATTGGACTAAGACTTCTTATTCTGATTTAGCTGGAAATAAAGAAGCTATGATGGGACCTTACACTAATAACGCACCTGATTACGCAATTCCTTGGACTGGTACTGTAGTTAGAGTGGTTGGTGAAAACGGTACTACTTCAACTAATGGAGATGTACAATGGGGAGTTTTACTAAGTGGAAGTGGTGACTCTGCAACTTCTAGAATGATGAGTATTAGTTCTTCTACTATAGGTGCTAATAAATATATATTTACTTCAGATAAAACTAATTTAAATAAATGGGCTTGGATTGCTAGTGGCGCTAAAGGTGATGGTTGGCACCCAGAAGGAACTCAATATGGTATTAATTCAAATTCAAAAGGATTAATGTATGTTAGATTGGGCCAATTAACAGGTGGTTCTGTAACTGCTAGTGGTTCTGTTTGGAGTGGTTATGTCATTCCAATTAATATATACGATGCAGTGCCCGGATTTTTAAAGTATGATTTAAGTGCTTATGGAGATATAGGTACTGGAGGAACTACTTATAGGTGGATGTTTGGTAACGTTTCTGTTGGTTCTGGTACATCAATAGCACGTAATTTATCAGAAAGATGGAAAGATAAATACGTAATGCAATTAAAAATAAAAGGTGGTTACAATAGATTCCCTAACACTTCAGGTACAAATAGTGATACTTACACTCAATTAGGTTCTGAAGTGCATAATATTACTCCAGCAGACAATGCTTATAGTCAAATTGTTAAACAAGTAGATAGTAGTGCTTATAACTTATCACATTTATCTATAGTTTCAAATTTATCAATGGCTCGTGCTGGTAATTATTATAGAGCAATGTCAAAAGGTGGTCAGGTATACATAGTTAAATTAGGAGAACAAATAACTAACATAACTTTTACTGGTAAAGGTATGGGTGATGAACAACAATTTAAATATAGTAATCCTAATAGTTTGTATGGTGATTTGTATCAATTAAGAAATTTACAAAGAGATAATGTAAGAACATATTGGGATGAAACTCAAAAAGATGGTACTTTTGTTAGATTCTTTGGTATTATTACTGCTGTAAATGAAACCCATACTAATAAAGGACCTATGGCCCCTAGAGATTATACTGCTACAATGACAGTTGAGGAAGTGTTATTAATTAATGCAAGTGGAACTTTAATTAGTGATATAGAATCATTAGGGGGAATAAAAGATGAACGAGATTTCTTCTAGAATTTTAGTAGATGGTAAATCAGTTGAATTTAGTGGAGCCGATTATAAATATACTGGCGGTCTAACGGCTGCTCAATTATCTGTAGTAATACCCGGTGATGAAGTTAGTTTTAGGAAATATTGGGGTAAAGAATTAGTAGCTTATTTAAACGAGGAAGATACTTATCCTTTTTTTAGAGGATATGTTATGGATACTACTATTGCAAATGAATATGCAGTAAAATTAATTGCTTTAGATGCATTAGGTTGGTTGACTGGACATCAGAAATCTAAAGTGTTTTTAACTAATACAGATAATATAGACGGATTAACTATTGGTGGAGCAATTAAAAAGTTAATATCTTTAGCTAATTTAAGTAATAAAATAGGAACTGATTATATAGGAGATACTTCTCCAGTAGTCACACCTAGAAAAAACACAAGAGAAGAAATAGTTATATTAGATTGGTTAAAAAAAGTATTAACTACTGCAATAGATACTACTAATGAAGATTTACCTAGAGAAAATATTTTACTAGTTAAAGATGATGGTACTAAAGGGCAATTAGCTATTGAAGTTGTTGCTGATGTAAAAGATGGCGAACCTTGTTTTGTGTTTGACGAAAATGATTTAATAGGATATAACGTTAAATCTAGAAAAATACCTACTACAATTGTTGTTAAAGGTAATAATGTGTCTGGTAAATATAGAAATCAAAGTGCTGCTAAAGCTTTTGGTGAAAACTTTTTTAATGCTTCTAATAATAATTTAACATCTCCAACAGAGTGTATTGATTTTGCAAGAAAAATATTTTACGCCAATGTGGATAACCAATATGAAATAGAATTAAATACCTACCAAGGTGTTTATTTAATGCCTAATGATATAATAAAATTAAATATAAGAGATGCTGATATAGCTGGTCAATATAGAGTAGTAGGTAAAACAGTAAGTTTTTCTTCAAATAAGTTTTCTGTTAAATTAGATATTAATAGGAAACCACCAACATTATCAGAATTCTTAGTTAGTTGATTTGTCTTTTTCCATAGACCCCCAAGGGCTACAAGTAAAACAACGTTTTGAACCATCGTATAAATGACCAATGGTTCTTTTACCACACATAGGGCATTCTAAAAAACTACTTAAAGGTCCCACGGTAAGCCTTTACCGGTTTTGCGTGGAGAAATGTCTCCACCTGCTACTTCTGAACCGCCGGGATTAAGTGTTCGGTATCGAATGGCATTTCCGGGAGTATACGTTCCATATTTGAACATTTCTATACCGTAGTCATCTTTCAATGTTTGGTCTAATTCGACATCAGTGTATGGGTGTGGGTCTTCCATACTATACCCATTGCCACCACCATTGCGTCCCATCTTACGACCATATCCAGTTACATCCGTTTCAAATGTCACACTTATCACCTGTGCAAGCGTACTCCCTAGAACCGCCAGTTTCGTCTTGGAGTTCATACTCGGAGAGCTTGCTATAATTAATATCGGGGAATTTCTTTATAAGACTTTCGTAGGTATAATGGTCTATTTCTTCGTATGGAGCTAACTCATAATGCCCACCATCATAAGGTAAAAATGATACACCGTTAATAATATCCCAATTCTTATACACCCAATTACCTACCTCAAACCATTCATCTTCTTTAACATATACTGTCATACTAGCATTGTGTTCACACCAATTTAATTGTAGATTTTTATAATGTTTTAGTTGGTCCATAGCTGTTATATCCTTACGTGTTAAACATCCGTCAGGCGATTTAACTGGAAATTCAAACACCCAAGTAGTAGCTGTCTTTTTATCCTGACCATTTTCTGGGCTACAAGGCACCCCTTGGTCTTTTAACATTTTGAATAGTGGGTCAGTTGCAGATATCCTATATCTTCTAATGTAATACTGTGAGTATCTAGGATGACACCCACTAGCTGAGTCTACTAACTGAGATACTGTGCCTGAAGGCTTTACACAAGTAGTTGCTACAGGCATATTAACACCCAATAGTGTGGATGCTTTACGAGAAATGCGTATAACACGCGATTTAAGGGCCTTTAAGACCTCCGAGTTAAGTAATGAGGGGTTATCCATCTGACCGGTTAAACTAACGCCTAAAAGCCTTTCTACACCACAATTCTTTGCCCACTCTTTTCTTAAGTAAGGAAAATCTGTGAATGTGGATTGTAAAACACCTAACCAAGTAGCTGTTTCTACCTTGTCTAATAGTGTATCAAGGTCATCATCCTCTCTTACTACAACTTCTGATAGGTTACAAAACTCCATATCACGCAACATTATTTCTCCACAAGGATTAGTTCCTTGTATTAATGGTGCATATCTTCTAGCTGGTGCTTTATTTTGAGCTGATAGTAAATTAAAAATCCCACGTTCTCCACTACCAGACTTAGCTAAGACGCCCCATTCCACTAAGAAATCTGCTGCTGAAGGTTTGTCTCTATAAATAGCTGAATTATTTGCCATTGCTCTACGAATAGGAAATGGCCACTCTTTTGCGTGACGCATATCTTCATCATCTAAATCAGATAATGATATCTGAGAACTACGTCTTACTCCACCAGCTACCACAATCTCTGCGATTTGATTAGCTATATCGTGGCACTCTAGTGTAGTTAATTTTCTACCTTGAGCATTATGCATAGTCTCTCTTAAAAAATCGTGCAATTTAATTAAAGGTTGTGGACCTGAAGAACGACCTCCCATAGTCCCTAGACGGGCCCCCTCAGGTCTTAATTGTGAGTAATCAAAATACACATTTTGTCCATCATACAAACTGTTCATTAGTATCTTAACCGAATCTGCCCATCCTTCTCTAGAATCTTCAATTGTTATTCTAGCTATATCTTTACCAGATTTTATTTCTGGTATTGCGGGTAGTTTATTAGTTTCTTCTTCTTCAACTGAAAATCCAAAACCAGTACCACACATTAATATGTGTAAACATTCTGCAAAAGCTTCCACACAATTTAATTTAGCAAAAGAACAGTTATAGATAACAGTGTTGTCTTTTTCTGCAGCAGGACCAGCTGACCATAAGAACCTCATTGAAGGCATAACAGAAAACTCTGTCATATATTTCCTTATCTTTCTAACGGTTTTTTCTGGGATATTATTCCCTCTTTTTAAATTTAAAAAAGATATAAATCTTTCTATAGTTTCTGGCCACTCCTCACGTCGGCCTTCTTCCTCAATCCAGCGGGAATAAGTGCGCTTGTAAATAAATTCCGATACTTCATTTTTGAACATAGGAAAATAAAATAGGCAACAACGTATTTATAGTTTTGTTAAGTGTTTTTCAATAGTCTCTAGCATTCTATCAAGAGCATATTGATGAGTCAACTTTGGTTGTAAATCTTTTAAGTTTTTCATTATTCTAAATCTTTCTTTAGGTTGGTCCATTAACCAATCCATTGAATCTTCTAACTTAGTCCAATCTTCAACCCCAATGTAATGTTTACCTTCTTTAATTTCATAAGGCAATTCTAAGTAAAGTTTTTTACCTAATATGCATTTACCTAATTGTAAATTTTCAAAGAAACGAGTTGTAAAATTACCTACACCGGGTAATTCAAGGCAAACTTTACTGTGCATTACCATATTTAAATAGTCGAAGTAGGGAATACGTGCGTCAGAGACCACTATATTTAAATCAGGTCTACTTTCTTTTAAGCTCATAATCATTTCATATCCTTCTATGCGTTGTCCTAGTTGCCAATGTATTTTATCTAATCCTTCTGGCCAGACTGGAGGGTTGTCTTCATAGTTTACAGTGCCCATCCATAAAAAATCTATAGTAGGTGATTGAAAGGGGTTTATTCTTTCTTTAAACTGTTCAATTAAATGCGGGAAATAAGGAAAGTAACCTAATGGGTGAGTCTTGTGTGCATAAGGATAACAATCATTGTGTGGTGATTTAGAACTGTATTGCATTTTAAATATTATATAATCAACAATATTAAACTCTTCCATTAATTCTAATCTTGTGTCTTCAAATAGTTTACAATTATCTAAGGCAATACCAGAACCATCATCTGCATCTAATAAAACTAAATAATTTTTGTTATCTTTTTCAAAAATAAAAAAAGAAAAATTTCTACCAAGAAAATCTTCACAATTCTGTACGTCTGGTTCACCAAAATTTAATTTATCATATATAAACTTTTCGTATTCTATCATAAATTCTCGATTGTTCCAACCAGATTTTACTACCTTCATTCTAAACCTCCAATAAAATCTAAATATTGTTGTTCATATCTTTCCCAAGGCCAGTTCTCTATAGTTTTTCTAGCTTCTAAACCCATCATATTTAATTCTGTTCTAGATTTATCATATGCATTTTGCAATACATCACAAATAGCATCAACACTATGTGATTCTATAATCCAACCGTCTTTACCGTCTGTAATATAATCTTTAGTTCCTGTGTTGTGAGTAACCACAGCTGGTAAACCACAAGCCATTGCTTCGTGAGTAGCTAAAGGACATCCATCTTCTAAAGCTGGTAAAATAAATAAACTAGATTCTTGTAAAGATTCTACTAAATCGGGAACCCAACCTACCTTTACATTATCTGGAAACGTTTGGTCTCCAAATGATTCTTTAGATAGACCACATATAGTTAATTCTGCGTCTTTTAAGTTTAATTTTTCCCAAGCTTCTATAAGAAGAGGGCCACCTTTACGTTCCCAATTAGAACCAACAAATATTACTTTAAATGTTTTTACAGAATATGTAGTTGATGGTTTAAACTTTTCTAAATCTACACCAAAAGGCATCACCGTTGCTTTCTTATCTAATCCAAATTCCTTTAAAGATTCTAAAGCAAATGAAGAGGGGACTAAAATGTGGTCTGCCATCTCTAATTCTGCACGTTGTCTTTTTAAGGATATAGCAGTAGCAGGGTCATTGACATCCATTCCCACTAACTTTGCTTGAACGTCAGGGTGTGCACTAAACAAATTAATTATTTTAATAGCATCTGGATAACGAGCCATTTGTGCATAAGAATGATTCATCCAAGTCTGTAAAACTGTAGGTTCTTCCATCTCTACTGAAGTTATAGTATCAAACAATACATCCCCTACAAAGTATAAAGGATGAGGCACTTCTGGTATTTGTTTCCAAAATAAATGTAATAGAGATGCATCTTTAGGTGATTTAATATCTGGGGCATATATTTTACCCAACATTTTATTCTTATAAAGAGGTTTAACTTGATGCATTGCGGTTGACCCAATGCCACTTCCCCCTATATGCATTTTACCTGTATACGTTACTCTAACCATTCTATCTCCTCCACTTCTTTGAGATTTAACCATTCTACCCTGTTTAAATCTAGGTTATTAAAATTAAGTTCAGAATTATCTTTTAATAGTTCTTGATTTCCTTTCTTAATAATACCACAACCACAATCTGTGTTAATAACATACATTTCTAAGTCATCTCTTTCTTTTCTTAATTTAACCCAAGCTTTCCAAACATCCCCATTCCACGTTTTACCGGGAGTGTGTTCTCTAACTTGGTCTTCTTCTTGTGCTGGGCTCATATCGTGGCACATTATCACACCACCTTCTTGTAAACAATCTAAAGAATTAATAATATCTTTATAGACTTGTTCTTCTAAATGTAATCCATCAATAAATATAAAATCATACTTTGCTTTATTCTTTTTAAAGAATTCGTCTGATGTTTCTGTGTTAACTGCTAAACCATTAGGGTCAACTGAGTTCTTATAACTAGCTTTTACTTCTTTAAAATTTACATTGTCTCCTACTCCAACTTCTAAATAGGAAAACACATTAAATTTCTTTATTACTTTATTTATTATTTCGGTTCGCTTCATCTCTACTCCATAACTTATCAAATAGTTCTTCAGTGTTTATAAAATGGAAAGATATATATCTTTCGGGTTTTGTTATTTTATAATAATCTGGTGTATTACCATTTATTATTGTACGCATTAAACCAGCAGCAAAAAATGTACTTGCATTAACCATACCTATTCCTGCTTCTTTCATAATTAATCCTATCACTACGTCTGCGTATTTATAATCTCTATAACTATCTGGTTCTTCCATATATTTTACAAACTTATCTAAAGACACTTTAGGAAATAACATTCCCCCTCCACCACAAAGGTAAGATAATTCTAAATCTTCGGGCCAAGTCCCTCTTAATATTTCTCCATATGATTTAATTTGTTTACTATCTAAAGATTCTATATAAGATAATAAATTATTAATATAAATATAAACATCATCCCCTATAAAAAAAGACCAATCAAAATTATTTTCTTGGGCATATTTCATAGCGTATAAGTTTTTTTCTACGTTAGATTCGTAGGTATTATCTTCTGTGCATTTAATAACATTGTCTTTATAAACATCTACATCAGTAAAATAATAGAGATTGTCTAAGTCTTTACCCCAAGTTTTGTTTATACATCTAACCCTATCTGATGTTTTACCTGACGTGAAACAGAAAATACCCCATTTCATCTTATTTTCTCCAGTATATATTCTACCCTTGCTTTAGAAGTATGATATTGTAAAGCGTGTCTTTGACCTACCCTACCAATAGCTTCAGCTTCTTTCTTATGGTCTAAATAATACTGTAGTTTCTGCCAAAATTCTTTTTCTGTACTAAATTCTATACAGTGAACTCCATCTTCAAATGGTTCTGGTATCAATATATTTGGTTTCTGATGCATTACACAAGCTCCATTGGCCACAGCTTCGTAAAATCTTGCATTACAATCTCCACTTCCCCAAGCATCTACTACAATATAAGCTTCTTTCATTCTTTGTATATATAAATCATAATGGTAATTACCTATTACTATATTAAATCCTAAATCTCTATATTCTCTACACATCTGAGAAACTTGTGCTCTCATACCAGTATTTACTTGACCAAAAGCACACAAAACATCTATAGTTTTAGGAATAGGTTGATATGCAATATGTATATTTTTAGATACTATCCCAAACGGTAAAGGAAACATACGTGGGTGATGTCTTGCGTCTTCTGGGTAACACTCTCTTTTAAAATAAAAGTCGCATTTGTCATACATTTCTGTATTAATCCATTCCTTTCCCTTTCTTCTACTAGGGTCTATAAGAGATTCTGATTGTTGATGAGGACTATCATAATAATATGTGTGTGTCCACTCACTCCCATCAATATAAATCTTAGGGCTTTTTAATTCGTCAAGTAAATAATATTTAGGAGGTGGGTCAATCTTTTTACTACTAAACACAAAAACATAATCAGCATCCTTATCGTGTTCTATTATTTCTTTGTCAGTATAAACTTCTTCTACATTATTTCCAAAGTCAGAAGCTATAACTTTAATACCACATTTATACAACCCTTCTATAACTGTTGCAGCTAAAAAATCGTGTTTAAAATGCGGAGTAATAGCTATAACTTTCATTTGTGATACCTAGATAAATCGTTTCTATCTCCTTCATAATCTGGTTTTAATGTTACAGCTTTGTAGTGAAACACAAAAGCAGTTTTAACTACGATAGGTTTGATAGTTAATCTTTCACTTAGTTCATCTTCATTACCAATGTTAATACAAGAAGGGTCAAACAAATGGTCTTTATCAAATTCTTGGTCTGATATTTTTTTATTAAAACCAAAAAAGAACCCGTGAAACCTAGGTAATTTGGTATACGGATTGTCTTTATGTTTTCTAAGTAAAGTGTTTTGAATACTACCAACTTGAAATGGGTTGTTAGCCATAATGTCTGGCACTCCGTATCTTTGTGTAGTTTGTTCTAAAAATCCACTAACACTTTTAACTGATGATAAAGGGACTACTAAAGTATGTGTGTTTAAAGCTTTTATCATTTCCCTCATAGCGCTAGGTGTAGTAATAATATCATTATTAATTATAAAACAATTAGTGTAATCACTTTCTTTAAACCTTCTATATATTCTATTCCAACTATCTGTTAGACCACAAGGTTTTGTTTTAGTAATAAATTTAGCTCCATACATTTCCCCTATCTTTTCTAAAACGTGAGGTTCTTTACTACAATCATCCCACATTTCAATATCAATAGATTCAGTATGATTAATACTTTGTAATGTTTGCTTAGTATAAGAAGGCTGGTCTAATGTAGTTATTGCAACTAAAGTTTTACTCATCTGGCCTCCAATACTCATAAAGTCCAGATTCTACTTCAAAAGTTTTCCATTCTTTCCTTTTTCTTTCGTTCTGTTGTAAAGCCCATTCCCACATATCTTCTAATCCTTGAGCTAAACTTGTTTCATCTTCATATTTTAATAATTTTACAGATTTATCAAACGTACTCCAAGCATTCTTAACTTCATATCTAGGTTCAAGATGTTCTATCATCTGTGCACCTCCAAATATTTTAATAAGAGTGTCACACGCTTTGTTAATAGACACTTCTTCTGTGCCTCCTAAATTTATAATTTCTTTACTACACCAAGGCTTAGTTCCTGCTCTCCATAGAGGTTTTAAACAGTCGTCAATATAACTGAACGCTCGTTTTTGTTCTCCATCTCCATAGATAAGTAATGGTTGTTTGTTTAATTTCTTATACATCCATATACCAAGTACATTTCTATACTTATCCCATATGTTTTGTTTTCTTCCATACACATTGTGTGGTCTAATGATACACCAGTCTAATCCGTGTTGTTCCCCGGCTACTTGTATGTCTTGCTCACAAGCATACTTAGCTATACCATAACAATCTTTAGGAGCTGGAGTATATGATTCATCAAAAGGTGGTTCATTTTCACCATACACAGCCATAGAAGAAGTAAATACTAACCTTTTTACTTCTTGATTAATACATTCATTAATTACATTTGCGGTTGCAACTATATTATTAGAGTAATTATATTTTCTAATAAAAGGACTTAGGCACTCAGCAGCGTAAGCTGCGAAATGATATACAATATCAGGCTTTTCTTTTTCAAATATTAATTTTAAATTCACTCTACCTTCTGTAGTACTGTAAGTTGTACCCGATACGGCTTTATCTGTAGATAAATCAAAGTGGTAAAATTTAACCTTCTTGTGGATGTTACTTCTGTAACCTCCTGATAAGTTGTCTATACCTACAACCTTGTGTGGGGTGTTCTTTATAATCCAATCTGCCATACGAGCACCCATCAAACCAGCAACTCCTGTTATTAATATTTTCATAGTTTCTCCATTAGTTCAATAAATTCCTTTGTGTTTACATCACTCGAAAACTTTTCTAAGTTTCTATGTGCGTCGTTGTTTATATAATTTTTGGGAGACTTTTTTATCTTTTTTATCTTAGTCTTCCATTCGTTTATATTAGTTAAGTCTTTAATTTTTAATCCACCTGTTTTGTGTAACTTACCGTCTAATGTAATAGTGCTATAACTAGAACTTAAAACTGGTACGCCAGCTAATTGTGCTTCAATAACAGTTCTACCAAAAGGTTCTTCCCATCTAGCTGGGTTTAACCATAACCACACATCACCATATAATTCTTGAGGTGATTGAAATTTCTTTATAGTAACATTACGAGGCATATCTACAGGTGGCATCCATCCTTGATTGCCTACTAACTTAAACTTTTCTGTGGGTAAACTTTTAGCTATTTCTAAAAAAACATCTGCACCTTTAGCGTAAGACATCTGGTTCATCGCAATATATTTTTTAGTATTGTTTTCTATTTTATAGTCATCAAAATTAATAAAAGGATAAACAACTTTACTTTTTAACCCGTGTCTTTCGTGTAAAAACAATTCCATCCATTTAGAATTAGCAATTATCAAGTCAGCTTTTCTTAAAGCCATACCTTGTGGTTCATACCCAGTAATTTTATGTTTACAATTAGTACATTGTTGACCACAATCTGCGTGAAATTGAGGGTCACTAAATACAACACGACATACATTTTCATACGAACGTATGAATACTACACACTTCTTGTTATATTTTTCTGCGATAGAAGTAGCTTTAGGTGTCCACATCAATTGTGTTACCACCACATCCACATCTTTCATTATTTCATTTAGTTGTGGTTCTATTTTATCTTGATTACTTTGACACATCCATTCAACAGTGTGTCCTTTAGATTCTAATAATTTAATTAATGTGTCAGCACTTTTTTCTGCTCCACCCCAGATGGGGTAGAGATTTTGCATAACAAAAAAGAATTTCATTTATAATCAATTAACACTCTTTCTCCAGAGACAGGGTAGACTCTAGATACTGTAGTTAAAATCCCCTTCTTCGTTTCAATCGTTGCTGGTTTCCCTTCTGTCATTTTTCTTCTCTAATTTTTTATAGATTAATTTATCCACATCGGCTAATTTTTTTAACTCTTTAGCACTAATTTCAGCCATTACGTACTGCCTGATATAGTTTTATAAGTTTGTCCAATTAATGCTGATTCGTGCATTTCTGCGTCACCCCAAGGAACCATAGTTCCTGATAGAGTGGCCCAAGCTAATGCAACTACTTGTTCGTCAGTTTTACCTGAAGCTGAAGAACTTGCAACTAGTGTGTCCCAGTAATTTGCTCTTCCATTAGGGCTGCATTTAGCTGTAAACCCAACACATACTCCGGTTGGATTATCGCTTGGTACCCACTCATATCTTGTGACTACATAATCTGTGTAACATCCTGCCATATTTACCTCTTATTTATTTTTCTGTTGTTAAAATTTCTGGAGTATCATCTTGAGCATCTTCTATCTCTTTATTTAACTTTTCCAGATGTTCTTGCCAGTCCATTACAAGGTCATTTTCTTCTAAAAAAACTTTTAATGCGTCATTATTAGATTGTAATGCACCTTGCATTTGTTGTGCTTGTTGTGTAATAGCACTGTTTTCTTGACCCATTCCTCTTATTTGACTTAAAAGGAAATTTATGTTCGCAAACACTACCTTATGGTCATTATCCTCAGACATCTGTTGTGCCCAAGCTTCTAGCTCTTCTATACGGTTCTCTAACTTTTTTGTCATAGTTCTACCTACTTTTTCTTACTTTTTTTAGCTTTAGGTTTAGCTTTTGCTTTTGCTTTTTTAGCAGTAGCAGCTACACCCTTGTCAGCTATATTTTCTACTTTTGGTTCAGGTTTTGAAGCGTTCTTGTCCCACAAGTCAGCGTTCAAAGACCTACTCAATCCACACTCAGGACACCTTATAAAAGGTTCCGTCGCTACAGTCTTATAGACTATTGGTTCAAATACATTATTACAATTCGGACATCCATACATATTTACCTCTTACTACAAGCACATTTTGTCTCGCAGATTTTTAGTTCTATAAGTCTATCCTTTGAATACCTATTTATACCTTTTGCTCTAAGGTTCCTAATTTGGTACCCAGCTTTATCTTCATTTGTATACCATCCGTAGTCACCACCTTCTTCATCATAAATAAATTTAAAAGTTAATGCTACATCATCATCACTCCACCCCGCGTGTATTAATTCTGTTGCTATAACATTGTTTTCAGTATGACCACTATGACCATCAGAAATACATCTTTCTATTAATTTTAACACACATTCACGTGGGGACACTCTATACATTGCCGGTCCATCAGTAAATGTAGGTACATTATCGGTTTGATTTATCTTATCTGTCATATAATTAATACTATTAGTTGGTGTATAACTGATACCCATCTGGTCACAAATAAAAAATAAAAAGTCTTTACTTGCATCTAATGAAGGTTTCCAACTTTCAGGAGGCATAAATTCTGTTTGTGTAGACATTTCTTCTATTTGTTCCATATCCATTTCCTCTATTTGTTCTACAGTTAAAGGTATACAGTATCTACCATTTGCTTCAAATGTTTTCTTATCTAAATATGGTGTGTATGGCATACGCCTCATTGCTGATACACTATTATTTATACATTGTTTATCTAATGTAGTTAATACATATTTACTTTGTAAATGTAAAAGATAATCCCTTAAGAACCTCCTTTTTATATGTCTTCCTAGATTTAAACCTTCTAAAGGAAGGTCTATATTAACTTGAAAACCTCTACCACCAGTATAAAATATACGAGGAATAATTTCTAAAGGTTTACAGTATCTAGTATAGAGCTTTCTAACATCTTTCAAAGTCTTTGTAACGTCTTTACTTTCATCAAAATCAAACCACAGTGTATTTAAAATAGCACTATCATAATCTGTTCGACCATCTTTTTCATCAGTAAAAGCATAAACACTAATATAACAATTCCTTTTACCAGCGTATTTTTCTCTTAACTCTATGATTTTTTCTGCGTCTCTGACTTTTGCGATTCGAGCTGGGATTCCGAACTCTCTAAACATTTCAATTCCTCCATTTCCACAACCCAAGAAGTGGGGATGCATATAAAATCTACCCCATCAAAATCGGTATAATGATATACAATCACAATAGCTCTCTCATCTTGAGCAACTACTTCTCCAATTGTTTCACAGTAACATAAATGTTCACTAGGGTCTTCAAGATTAATCTTTCTAACGCCTCTTTCGTTAGTGGCATCAAGCCACTTTACTTTCATTAAAGGACCGTTATTCCCTAACATTTTCTTTCCATTCCTCAAATAAAGATGCAACAATGTACATATCAGCACCTATATCTTTATAGTATTTAGCATTAGATGGTGTTTCATCAACAAAGACTGGTCCTCTTGGTTTATCAAATAATAACCTGTCGTAAGGTATTTGATGCATACTTAACCACCTTTCTGTTTTAATTTTGTGTTCCATTAGATTACTTCTCTGAGTCCAGATAGTAATATGATGACCTTTCTTTTTACAAAACTGTACAAACTCAGTTGCGTTAGCTATTGGTTTACAAGCTAAGTAATCTGCGTTAGGCACACATAATACATTATCCAACTCAAAGACTAAATTCATACTCCTAATCTCCACTTCAGATATTCTACAGCAAGAGGGTAAAAAAATATAATGAAAAACATTACATCCAAATGCCCTGTCCAATTTATGTCGGTCATTGAATATCACCAATCCATTTAGCCCACTGAGGACCAATTGCATTTTGCCAATCATAATGTTTCTTAGCATAGTCTCGTGCTGCTTTACCGTGTTTTACAACGTCTTCTTTATTATGATAATAATGTTCAAAAGCTTTTGCAGCAGCGTGTTCATCCCATAAAGCTCTTTGTGGAGCAGCTCTAATTGGAGTATCCCACATCATATCTTTATAAGGAACTAAGAAACCACGTTCTGTCATAATTAAATTATCATCCCCATCCATACCGTGTGGGAATAACATTTCACTAGGACATTCAGGTTCTTTTGCTCCAATCAATTCGTAACTAGTAGTATAATTACATATCACATTAGGTTTACCACAAGCCATAGCTTCTAGTGTTGGTATACCAAATCCTTCTCCACCTGTTGGTAATGCGTGGATATCCATTAGATTATAAATATCTACCATCGCAGCATCATCAGGAGCGTCTCCCTTTTCAATACTTCCCATAGTTGGCGGAACTAAGTATTCACGCATATTATATACGTGTTCACTTGACATATATTCAATGTTCCAACCCATATGGTCTTCCCAATCCATATGAAGCATTAACTTAGTATCTTCTGGTGTTAAATTATTATTATCTACAAACAATTTAAACGCTCTCATTAACCTTGGAATGTTTTTTCTATGTTGATTACGTGCTACACAACCAATAATAAAACAATCTGGTTCTGGTTTATTAATTATTTTAGGTTTAAAGAAGTTAGTATCTACACCGTGTGATATTACTGTTGACTTATATCCATCAAAGTCTTTTAACATAACTTGCTGACCGTAATGGGACATAGCAACTGGATAATCTATTTGGTCTAATACTCTTTTCCAACCGGGAATAGATGGTTGTCCATCAATAGGAATAATAGAACCTAATTTAAATCTAGGTTTGCCTACTTCCCTCATTGCTTTCTTTACCATTCTTACCATTTTGTTTTGTGGTATACGGTCACCTTTGTCATCATAAATAGGTAAATTTAACCCATTAGGGTTTTTAGCTTGTAAAGTATATTCAAACATTTGAATATCTAAATGAGTAAAAACTAAATCTGGTTTGAAATTTTCTAACCACTGTGGAAAAGATTGTTCTCCAAACTTTTCTTGTCCCGGAAACATTAAGGGTAATAGTTCTACTTCTACATTGTCTCCGCTTCCTAAAGGCCATTCTATTTGATAGTTAGGGTCGTGTTTTGGATTCTGACATCCAGCATAACCTACATCGTGACCTTCTTCAGCAAAAATAGCTGATATACATCTAGTGTTCGTTCCGAAACCCGTTGGTGCCCAAGGGGAATCGCTAATTGGCATTACTCTCATTACTTCACCTATTGTTTTATAGCTATAATATCAGTCTTACTCACAATAACTGTGCCCTTTTCCCCAGAAAGGTAAACAAAATTTGCATCATCATTCACTATCTTTCCTCGCCCTACTTTTGTCTTGTCGTCTTCACTCCAGACAATCTTTACTTCTTCATCTTTTAGATACGATACCATCTTACCACTATCTTCTTCCATTATAACACCTCACGTGCTATCTAATATAATCTAATCCTCGGTATATAAAGATTTGCTAACCTTCTTAAACTGTTCCAGCGGAATAAATGCATAGTGATTTAACTCTACAGCACCTCTATCAGTTCTAGCATTATACCCGAATTTTACCGTAGCATTAGTCATATTTAAATAATATATGCCGTCTGTAAATGATATAACAATATATACTTTATTGCCCTTTCCTATTATCTCTAAAGCCTTAGCGATTTTACTTGCTGGTACTATAGTTTCTTCATAATCGTGCCTTTTTATACGTCTCGATTTTATTTCTACAAAACAACTTGTTCCGTCTCTACCAGCACAATAATCAAATGAATCATATTTATCTAATTTCTTGAATTCTGGCCATCCAGTCAATTCTTCTGCTACTGCTCGCATAACTAGTTTTTCTTTTCCTAGTCCCCATTTCAAATCTTTGTTTACATTTACTCTTGCCATTATCTCACCTCATCCCACCTTGTTACGTGGCATTCTGGACAACCCCAGCCTTTTAAGACTTCGCTGTCCCCTTTATAAAGTTTCCTAAACATTATACAATTACAATCAGAGCATACTGGAATAGCTTTTACTTCTTTCATACAAACTCCAGCAAACTCTTTTGACTTTTATCTATTACAGTTAGTGGTGGTTTTTTCTTTACATATTCTTTCAACCCAAACTTCTCTAACAATCCAGAAATCATATTCCAATGATAAACCACATCAATTTCTTTTTTGTTTTCAACGTTTTGTTCTAACTTGTATCCACTGTTTGTTTTATAATATGAAAACACAGCACCGGGTCTCACATCCATCCCTAGTTCTTTAGCCTGTGTAGCTAATTGAACCACTAAGTCATTAGCGGTTTTATAATTCTCTAACTTTTGATTCATCGAACGCATCTGCATAAAATCTTCTAATTCATAATTATCTATATTATATAATGATGATATAAACTCAGCATCAATCTTGTTATCAATTCTGTGTTCTATTAATCTATCTAAAACTTTAGTATAAAAAAGAGAACGACTTTTAGATTTAAATGTGCTACCGTGTTTAGTTAATGTTCCGTCTTCGTTTCTTAAAACATAATTACCAATAGCAATCCAGATACCCTCTTTAAAAACGTCTCTCTCTACTTCAATCCACTTTGACTCGCAGTAAGGAAATAAATGGTCCATTCCTTTTTGTAATTCTTCATTAACCCATTCTATATCAACATCTTGATTAGTATTGACACCATCTGTGTGTATATAAATGACAGCATCTTCTCCATACCTTTGTTGTATTAATGATTTACATCCCATTATTAACCATCGAGCAATACCTGTAATGGCAATGCCAACAGATAAGTCTCCATAATTCATATAACTATTAGTATTAGCACCATAAAAAGTGTTAACCATAATCTTCAACGCATTGGATTTACTCTTTGCTTCGTGTGTTTTAATCTTTTTATATGGTTCACGCATCTCTTTAAATTGTTTACACATTGTATATAAGCAAGACTTCCTGTCGTTATCTACTCTAATTATTAAATTCTTATTAACCACATTATCTGGTATTACCAAATATCCTGACGTATCATCTTCTTGCCACCCAAATTTACTTGGGTCGTAGTCATCATAATCTACTATAGAAGTAGTGTCTGGTCCTAGATTTAATGCCATTGCTATGCTGGGATACATTGATTTAAAATCTACTTTGTAATTACTAGCGTGAAAACCGGGCCTATACAAATCAATATGTGCTGCTTGAAAGCTTTGTATCTCTGGATATCTATCTTTATTTTTATCCAGTGTTAATATATTTTGTTTATACAATGCTCTACCTTGTAGTATCTTTGTGATAAATGAATCAGCTCCATTCAAATAAGATTCTAGTGGAACACCTAATAACTCAGCAATATACATATGCTGAGGGAAGTAATGATTAAACAACCACATAGTTACATCGCAATCACTGATTACATATTCTTTTATTTCTTCTGTATCATAATCTAAAATATCTTTAGTATCAAATTCTAACTCAATAGGGTCTTGTCCATATTCTCGCCCCACATTCTTAAGAGACTTGCTCTTACCTGACAAAAAATAATCTTTACGAGTAAAATTAAAAACGTCAACTATAACCCTTCCCCACGCTTTAACAACATCCTTTTTATGATATGAGAAATCAGTTTCCCACCCATAATCTGCTCTGTTATCTCTATTAAAATAAGGTTTTAAATTAATACCGTGATAACCAGCCCGAGCAAATATTTGTGGTATATCATAGCCTACCACATTATATCCATATATTATATCAGGGTCATATTCTTTAACAAACTCAGCAAACTTCTGTATTATATCTTTATCAGATTCTCCATCCCAAAGTAATGCATCTCTATGACCATCACTAGTTGTGTAACCAATTGCTACAATAGGATGTTTCTCACCTAAAGGAAAGGAACCATCAGCAGAAGTCACCTCAAGGTCATAACATAAACTTTTAGGAGGCTGTCCTGTAAATTTAGTAAAAAAATCAGGGTGTTCAATAGCAATTCTTTCTATCTCATTAATATTCACGCCATCTACTTGAGCTAATGGCCCAATAAAATCTGGTTTTAATTCACCAACATTCTGAACTAAATGCTTATTGTATTTAACTAATCTATTTTTACCTAATACATTATAGTGTTCACCTTCACCACCTTTGTAATAAAAATGTTTACGTGGTGATTTAACAACTAACTTCTCATCTCTAGACCACAAGATAACTTGCTGTTGTCCTGTCATTTTATTAACAGTAGTATAATTTGAAATAGCCATCAAAGGTATTTTCATATTAATAACCTCTGATAACAAACTTGACAATAAGGATTACCTGCTGTGTCTCTATATCTCACATATTTCACAGCTAATCTACATCTACAAGTATTACACGTCACAAAATTCATATTATCATTTCCTTCGGTATTGCATTTATTTTCTTTAATCTCTCCTTTTCAGTCATAATGTATCTATAAATAACATCACATTTTTGGTCAGTTTGCACTGTCCACGGCACAATTATAACTAAATCGTTAGGTCTAATCCAAACCTTCTTCTTCATTTTACCTATAATTCTACCTACTCTGCTCTTACCGTCTTCACAAAACACGTTGACTCGACTACCGCCGACCATTTCTTTAACAAGGCCATACATTTCACCTCGCGGCTTGTAAGGTGTTTTAACCCTCATACCAAGCTCCGTAATCTTGCTTATCTGAGCTTACCACTGGGGTTGATTTTTGAGACCTAGTGCCTAACTCTACTTCTTCACCTGTAAATGGATTAATCACATTTACTGTAGTGCAGTATCTACTAATATATTCATCAGCAACTTCTGGCCAAGTTTCTTTTACAAACTTTTGTGTTCCTTCTATTAAAGCATTCCAATCTATCTTTGTGCTTGGCTCTCTAATCAAAGGTGATTTAAAATAAACCTTCTTATTTCCATCTTCTTCTTGTTCTAAAAACCCTAACATTGTTAAAGAAGTAAGTAAAGGATTGATATTCTTTCCTGAAAAAGGTAATCCAGCAGCTCTGGCTCCTTGTTGTATTTCTTTTCTAGACATCTTAATTACTTCACTAGTAACCATACCAAATTGGTCTATATCGCTGTCTGGAATCAACTTAAGTATATCTATACCGTGTGCTGGCATTTGTAAACACTCTGTTACAAAAGTATCAATGTATATTTGAGTAGCTAACCAATTATGTTTAGGTGTAACTAACCCATAAGTAATGTCACCTCGTTTTGTTGTTATCATTTCATTAGGATAAAACCGAGCTACTGCATTAATTAATTTCATAAAGTAATGAACTTTACTACGAGCAATAGGGAATAAGGTGGGTATCACATCAAACAAGAAAGGAGCGCAAGGATTACGCACTTTTATTGCTTTTTGGTCATCTCTTTTTATTATACAATCACAAAAATGGTCTCTTAACTTTTGTATTTCATCATCAGTCATAGTAATTATATCATCTTGAGGTTTTGCTAAGTTATCTAACTTATGTTTAATCACATCTTGTGTTTGTTTTACTGTAGGGTTGGTGTGAGTTATCATATATCTACGTTCTAACTCAGCATCTAAAAATGCGTCACCTCGTTTATTTTCTACAGCTTTACACATAAACACAAATTTGGGTATTAAAGTTTGTTCTCTTACATCTTGTATAGTCACATCTGTTCTTTTTCTAACAGCAGGTCTATCATCAGCCCACGTTTTTAGTATTTCAATAATACTTTCTGGACACTTCTGTGCTTCAGGTATCGCAATAAATCTAGAACCATTTATCTTATCCATATCATACCATAATGCTGTGTCTGATAGTTGTTCTATTACAGTGGTTTTTATTCCTGTCCCGCGTAATAAATCAAATACAGCATTCATAATAACTGTCTTACCTGTGCCACTGTATGCATTAATCATAAAATTAGTATCTTCTAATAAGTATGATAAAGCAGCAGTAACAGCTAACTTATCTTCCCCAATGATAGGGACAAGCTGTCCTTTTTCATTGCGTGTGTTGTGGAAATAGTTAACTAAGTCACTTATTTCCAAGCTCAATGTCTATACTCCTTTGCTTTCTTCACGTCTAACACTCCATTTTCCAAAAGTCTTACTGCATAAGATTTTGCTACCTTATCAGAAAGTTTTGGTGCTTTTTGTTTAATCAGTAGAAATAAATCTATTAAATTAAACGGTTTACTATCGTGCTTTAATAATTTAACTACAATCTCTTCTGGGACAATCCACTTGAAATCTCTCACCAAATTCTGGAATGGTGATAATGGGGATGGCCGTAATACTTCAGGAACAAACATCTCTTCATCTGTTTTAACTATGTCATACCCTAATACTCTTACTCCATTAAGATTAGTTATTTCTTTTCGCTCTATAGCAAATACTAAATCACAAGGATTTGTATTATTATCAAATAATTCTGAAAATTTATTTTGTATATGAGTGTGGGTGGTGAGATTAGTATGTAGATACTTAACCTCAGCATTACCCTTCTCAATGTATACACCATAAGCATATTCGTGCTGTTGGTCTATACCTTTGTTACAGTAGAAACACTCTTTGTCTCTTTGTCTCCAGCAATCTACTCTTTTACCTTTACTAGCAATCCAATGCTTTAATCTATGTAAAGGATTTACAAATGCAAACTGCCCTGCAGCGGTCATTGAGCTCTGTAACCATACCCTCGCACTATGGGGCGACTGTAACCAATCGCTGTATCTGCCCACTTTAGTCTTCTATCTTCTTTGAACCAGAATCTCCGGTTCTCTTATACAATCTAAAGTAAGGGCGATTCTTTCCCTCTTCCCAGTAGTCATTACGGAACATAACTACTTCTTCGCCGTCTTTGGTTTTACCACCATAGTAAACCTTTCCGGCCTTGCTCTCATTGCGGAATAATCCGACAATTTCTTCCAATTCACTGTTGTCTTTAGGCATTTTTATTTCACCACTGTGCTTAGCAACCCGACTAGGGTATATATAGCTAATGTCATTTTTTCACCTTTATTAGTTTTCCTGTTTTCCAGTCAACTACAAAGTCTACTTCTGTTTCAATATTAGCAGCTTCCATCATATTTATGTAGTTCTTAGCATCCTTAGCTAAGGCACTTACTGTAGGTTGCATACCAAGAATACAATCACCACATATCCACTTAGCATTATGTATTAATGCAAATTTAGAAGATACACTTCTATGTTCTGATACTATTTTACCCGAACAAAAATTGCATTTACCAAGTAAAGAACCTGCTTTTAAACCTGTTATTTGATTTTGCATTATCCTACCATCGCATCCAACACCATTTGATTGGGTGTATCTGGTTGACCTTCTAAATGAGCGTTACCGTGTAACTTTTTCATTTCCTTTGCAAACTTTATAAAACCTTTTAAAACATCCTGTGTGCTTGATTCAGCACTTGGGATAACTTCAATTCTTATATTACCGAGTCTTAAGCAGTGTTTCTGCTTACCCCTTAGCACATTGTTATCATTGTTTGCGTATAAATACTGAGTTAGTATTTCGTCGTTATCTCTCTCTAGCCTCTGATTTTCAGATGCTAACACTTCATTGCTCTTCTGTTTCTCTTGCATTTAAGATATCTCCTATTGCTTCAACTGCTTTCCAGTTAAGTTTCTTTTCTTTATCAAAGAAATGTAATTTATGTAAGGATTTGTATAATCCTTTTATTAGACCGAGCGTCTCATCAACTTTATTTTCTAGTTTAGTAAATTCAAATTCAATTTCATCTAACCTTGATAATATTTGATTAATATTCTCTACGAAAGGCCACCAGTTTTCACTTAGCTCGCCGTTTCTTATATCTATTTCTCTTCTCCATTGGCCGTGTGGTTCCACGTTTATCCCTCCTTTTTTGTTTTATGTAATCCCGTATATGTATATGGGATACCCTCCCAGAGCGAGGGTCTTTATAAGCTTTAATTCTGCCTTCAAAATAGTTTTTACAATTTTTGTATGTAGGTTCCATTCCTCGGCTTTTGACTTTCTGAATAAGAGTGTGTCTAAATTTATTACTCTCTTTCTCCCAGCAACTTTTAAAATTAACCAAACATACTCCCTTCATAATCTTTCTCATCTTTCTTTTCGGTAGCCATTTCTTTTAATCTCTCTTCAAAAAATTTTATATATGCTAATAATATTACACCGTCGCTACGAGTAGTTTCAATTGTATCAATTATCTTATCTATCCCTAACGGAACATTGTAAGGTGTGATAGTTTTAAAAATATCAAGCCATTTATCATACTCTGCTCTTTCCTCATCAGTCATTAGCGAATCAATGTCGATGATTTCGTTGTCATCCTCCATCATATCTCTAAATTTCTTAATCATATTTTTTCCTCATCGTTTCTTTCTATTTAAAACTTTCCTGTATAATCCTTCTAAATCCCATCTAAGGGGAGCTTTAAGTCTTTTAACAGGTATAGCTCTAGTTTTTATGTGTTCCCATTTAACAGACTTTCTTTTACCTTTATATAAATTGTTAATCTGCCTCCAAGTCATAGCATATACTTTCTTATCACGGTGTTGGTCGTGTCTTATTAAGAAAAATGCTCTTCCTCCGTGTTGTTCTACTCTCTTAGCAGCATCTACTTGGTGCTCTGGAATAGACCTAGTATCTTTATAATATAAGGGAAATGACGTTTCTCTTTTACTAGTCTTACATTCAATCAAGACAGCCATCCCTTGATATATACTCATAAAATCACCCGGTTGCTTCTCAGCTACTGCTTGTGCTGGCAAAAACCGTGCAACATCATTTGTATCTTGAATTCTAAACCAAAAACAATTAGCATCTTTTAATGAACGCCTAATCTCAGACTCAAATTGTTTTCCTGTATCTTTTTTACCCATTAAAAATCCTCCAAAGACTTACTGTCATTAAATGTTAGTTTCTTAGCTAACTGATGAAAGTCTTTTGATAATTCAATACCTATACTGTTACGATTTAATTTAGCAGCTACTCTACAAGTAGTGCCACTACCAGAAAAAGGGTCAAGAACGATGTCACCCGGCTTAGTTCCTGCAAGTATACATTTTTCAGGTAATTCCGGTGGAAATACTGCAATGTGAGAGTTTCTAATAGCTTTCGGAGCTATTATCCATACATCTCTAGCATTCTTTCCTTTCTTTATATCTCCCACAATCATCCTTTCACCTTTACTATTAACAGCCTTAGAGGGTTTACTTACTAAAGGTTCCCTTATGGCATCCATATCGTAGAAGTATTGGGGATTTTTCGACAGCAAAAATATAAATTCGTGCGACCTTGTGGGCCTATTTTTAACACTTTCAGGGATTGGGTTAGGTTTTGCCCATATAATGTCACTACGCAAATACCATCCAGCTTCTCGGAGGGCGAACGCAGCCACCCACGGCACACCAATAAGGTCTCTCTTCTTGATGTTTGCTCCTGTCTTAACGATTTTAGTATTTCTTGTTCCTCGCAAATCGCTGCCTGTAGCACCGCCGCGGTTACCAGAAAACCCGGCATAACTGTCTCCTATATTTATCCATACTGTTCCATCCTCTTTTAATTTAGGTTTTATCTCTTCAAATAATTTAACTAGATTATCAGCATATTCTTCTACTGTATTCTCACAACCAAATTGTTCTTCATCACCATAATCTCTTACTCCCCAATACGGCGGAGATGTGACAACACATTGTATACTGTCATCATCTAAGGTTTTTACAACCTCTAAAGCATTACCATTGAGTAACGTCGGTCTCATTGTCCCACCACGGCGCATCTGTTTCCCATATATCTTCTCCTTCGTATATCTTATCTAATAATCTCATAACAAAAAACATTATAGCAAGTGTTATTTTAATCATTCTTTTTGACAAGTTTCACTTCCCATATTGGTAATTTAAAAAATTGCATTTCATCTATTGCCCTTTTTAGTTTTATTCTTTCTTTTGTCATTTCTTAATCCATTTTCTTTCATTAACTGTAATATCTCATCAGCATTTGGTCTACGTCTACCAAACCTTTTGCGTATTAATCGTCTAAGTTCTTTATTCACTTCTTAATTTTCCTAAACCAATTGCGTTGTGCAATTCTAATAACGAATCTTAATAGTGCAAAACTATAAACTGAGTTAAGTTTGATTCTCCCATTTACAGGAGCATCTGAGTTAGCCACTCTCTCAGCATATTCTTCATCAGTTTCCACGTGTCCTATCGGTGGTGTAGCATCTGACTTAGTTTCTATTGTGATTGTTTTATCTGTTTCATTGTATTCAAATGTAGCATATTTTAATTCTCTTTTAATAACTACACTATCGTCTTCTTCTTCTTGTAAGCAGTAAAATAAGTCTTCTGCTTCTTCAACAAAGTTTTCTTCAATTTCTTCTTCTTCTCTCATCATTCTACCTCGTAGTATTCGTTGACAAAATCGGTATTAGCCCACTCTTGCCAGCAATTGTAACATAACTTGCCACTATATATAAGTTTACTACACTGTTTACATTTAAAGTAAAACAGGTTATTCATTAAATATCTCCATACATATATTTACCGTTGTAGCAGTATGGACATTTATCTACTTCTTCTTTCTCATCAAATTCCATTTCTACTATTTCACCACAGTCAGGGCATTCAGTAATGCCACTGCCGTCAACAAAATCACATATATCTTCCATCATTGAAATACCTCATCAGCACAAACATAACATAACCCGTCTATTGAAATAGGACATTCATATTTACATTTACGGCATACTCCTACATTACTCATCCCAAAACCTCGTCGGCCCACTCTACAAATATGCCTTTTTTCTTAGCTTCTTCTACTCCCTTACAAAACTCTTGATGTATATCTAATAAATCCCAATCAATATCTTCTTCATCTTCTACTAATGGAGTTTCATAACCACACCACTCACAATAAGCGCTGTGTTTCATTACTTCCACCTCGTTCTACTTCTTGTTAATTGATTACAATCAGGGCATCTATTAATTGATTTATCCCAAATTGAAGTGCATATAGAACACCAATTCCATTTGTCATATCCACCTGTTGTAAATCGTGGCCCGATAGGGCATTTGTCACCGTTCTTCCATTCACGTTCAATTGTCATAATAATTTTCCAATGGGATATACCATTCTTTTGCGTCATTACAACACAAATCTGATTTATAATAATTATGAGTGCCTCTTACTTGATACTCATAAAACATTTTACCTAATGCTGCTTCACAGACAGGGCACATTATTTACTTGGTCTCCCGCCGTCATAAGGACCGCCTCTATACTTCATTAAACACCTTTTACAATTAATATGCTGTGGTATTTTATTTCTTTTTGTGTAATACATTTCTTGCTCAGTAAGTCTATGACCACATAAAGTGTGGTTGTGATTCTCTTCATTATATATATGCCTTCTTCTCATACTTCAAATACCCCTGCAATAATCATCCACATCCACAGAACCATAAACGTAGCTAATAGTATATACCACTCAGCTTCATATGTTGTTCGTGGAGCATTCCAGTAATCTCTTATTCTTTTAATCATATTAATCTCGTAGGATATAACCGACCATCAGCTCTAAATTCATCACACCCATCGGTCCATATGCTGGTGTGCCTATTCTCAGTCCATATCATACATTCACTACAATAGTAATGTGCTAATATGTCCATCTCAAGGTTGCCCTCGTCAAACTTTGCCGTCTCCTTACATTTAGGACAGCATCTACTTGTTGTATTTTCTCCATTCATTTTTCCATTCCTCTTTTGTTGTGTGGCGTAAGTGCCACTGTCTACTGTAATGTAAATCCCACCGGCAATCTAAACAATATATATCTTGTATTATTGATTTATAATCAGGTTCGCATTCATTATTACATACATAGCAATTCATTTCTTCCAAATCCTTTCCTGTATATTCATACTTTTCCATATAAAGTAGAGCAACCCTGCAACAGGGCCATCTAAAATAAGAAACATAATTATCATTTGCTCAATACTCATCCCAAACACCTCACACAAAAACACGGAGTATAATCATCGTTTTGCCATTTTACACAATCAGGGTATTCAATCTTCATTTCCTCTTTGAATCTGTCCATCTCTTCTTTCTTTGCTCGTTCACATCTCTCACAAGAGCATTCTACACAGACCATTTATCTCAACCTATTCAAATGTGAATTTTCCCATTTTAAAGCAGTATCACTAAATTCTCTCAATTTTTCTAAGACTTCTTCGTATTCAAAATCTCTATGAAATGCACTGCAGCCAAAAGCAAGTTCAAATACCTCTTCAATAAATTCTCTTTTATTCATAGCGATATCTTCCATCTTCTTTCAGAATATCCAGCATTTCCTTGTCTGGATTATAAAGTCCTTCTTGTATCATATCTGCCATCCACCTATCTTGTTCTTTTAAAGCACATTGATAAGCTATAATTGCAGCAATATTGTCAATATAATCTTTCAATACTGTGTTCTCTTTATGTAGTCCTGTCACTTCAACGGCAAGTCCCCCTGCCATTTCAGCTAGTTTCACGCACTGCTCTCTTACTTCTTCTTCATTCATTACCATTCAAATACTCCCTTACCATTCTAATACTATCTCTCAGCGATTCATTATCTGTTGTGTCTGCAATCTCAAAATCCATATCAGATAACATCTTGTATGCTGTTTTTTTATCCATATAGCGTAATAATATTCCCACTAAATGTATTCCTTCACCTGCTGTTGTTACCATTTCTCTTCCTCTTTTTTATTTTCAAACGCTTTACCCGTTTCTTTTCCATTATAGAAAAGTCAACCCAGCCTGTGCCACGTCTAGTGCACGGCGGTTCTTCACTGTAATCACTTGCCATTTTCTTTTCTCTTTAATATCCAAATTGTGTTCTCAATCTTATTGATTCTCTCATCAATCTCAGCTCTTAGCGTATAAATGTCCCAAAGTAGTCCATCATACGGTGAACTTGCTAAGTCAATCGGAGTTTCTCCGCATATATAATTCAACATTTCTTCTTTACTTACGTTTCTTTTTGTCATCTTTGCTCTCCAATACATTTGTTCTCACTACGGGGTCTTTCTTGCTCTCATCATAGATTATAGGAGCAACTTCAATAGCACCCATACCATTTGGATATTCTTCATCCGTAATAACTTCACCTACAACCTCACTTGACTCAGGAAATTCGTGTATTCCCTCAAAGTTTGGTTTCATATTTCCCATTAACATTTCAACGAGAAACTCAGCTATCATTTTGTCTATTTTATCTCTTCTTCTTGGCATATGTCACCTATTAGGGTGAAGTGTAGTGGGCGAAAGTCCACTACTAAAGCTCTTTACCGCTAAGCACCTTCTTTGTGTGCAGAGCAATGTCCCTGACCACAAAATAAGAGGAAATACCTCTGCACAGTAATTGAGTATGCTACTATTATATTTAAAGTTTAGCATCATCTTTCTATAAACTGATTATCGCGGGAATCCCACGCATAATCAGAGTCCTGCAAATTCCACTTGACGTGGCCGTCATCATAAGTTAGCATTTGAAAATGGTCACCATCCATTAATGGGTCCTGTTCATTAGCATTCCATACTCTAATTTTGCCACCTTTCCACATTAATAAATTAAGTCGTTGATTAGAAACACCCATTTCCCATAGTATCCTATGCAAGTCGTGTCCATAAGTAGCAAGGTAATGATAAACCCACCTTGCCCTTGCAATAAATTGCGAACCATTGTAAAAGAATCTACGTCTACTTCTTGGTGCTCGATTAACTTCTAGTCCTTGATAAACATTAGCGCCGAACCACTCATCAAAAGTAGGCACAGGATAACCATCAAAATCAGTTTCCTGAACATAATTGTAGGCGGTTCCTAAGTGCTCTGTTATACCTGTTAAAATGCAATAAGTATTATCCTTCATTCTAATAGGGAATTTATTATGTATTCGAGCTTGTCTTCTACCACCTGTTCTATAAATAACAATATCGTCATCTGGTTCTATTTCACCGGCAATAACCCAATCAGTAATGTTTTTCCATACTCTCACTAAATTCTCATAAGGGTCAATCAAACCGCGACCATATGCTGCTCTGTGTATATTCTCTCTCTGACAATACATAGCGCCTTTTCTTCTAAATATAAAATTCACTATGCATACTTCTCTTTCAACATCTCTGTTATTCCCCATTCTAGCTTTTGGCCAAACCAATTTAGCAATGAATGGGTCAACATCATCTACATCACAGTTCAAAAATCCAGCCATTTCTTCCAATGAAGCAGTTCCTTGTCTACTCCATTGGTCCATCAAAGCGTGTTCTGTGCTTTGATTATCTTCCATAGCTTTTTGCAATCTTTTTGCCTGTATTCCTATTAATTGAACCATTTTATTTATACTCCATAGTATTTACGGGGATAAAAGCAAACGCATCCCAAAGAGACATTATTCTTACCATAACCGCCGGTATGCGAAAACAAACAAATCAAACCAAAACGAAAGGATGACGTGGAACTTCACGTCGTAGCGGCCTTCTCCGATTACTCACAACGAGTTCTAAGAAACGGGTGTTTCTCTATGCTGCAACCTTCGGACAACTTAGCTAATAAAGAATATAGTAAAACTTTATCAGACCAAAGGGTATATGCCAGACACACGGGAGCGCAATTCACGAGGGATGGAAAAAACAAACCACCCCGGCATATTTTACGCTGGTAATATTTGTCAATGCGTTTACTTCTATCCTATCCGCTTACTTTCTGAGCCTCCTTAGCAAGTTCTTATCTTTCTTGCTGAATCTTCCATTAGCATTTCTCTTTCTACTGAGTGCTTGTTTATTATAAACTCCGCGATTCTTCATTTCTTCACGCCTTTGAGGTGTTTGTGCTATATAAATCACTTTGCCATCATCATTTACAAATGTGGCCGTTTTATATGGCACTTTGATTATCTCGTCATCAAACCATTCGTTATGACAACCGCTACATCTGTAGAAATCTTCTACTTTGCGTAGGTTGTCGCCGTCATTACACTCAGGGCATTTCAATTGATTTTGTCTATTGTCCGGCAATTTTCACCTCTTGCATATCTTCTTTCGATAATGCGTTAAACCATTCGTCACAGCAGTCATCTAAGTGACTGCCGTTATCGAAATCGTATCCACCCCATCTTAAAGATGGATAAACTGTATTGGATAGAGTATCTAATCCACAGCCAACACTATCTAATCGAACCATTTTTAATTCTATACGCATTTTAAATCCATTCTCCATTTTCATCGAAACAATTGAAGCCTGTTGTTTCTAGCGACTCGATGTAATCTTCTATATCGTCAATTAGAATATTTGCATCGAAGCCACTTTTACCACCACGGCCTACCGTAATGTTTCGATTTACTACTTCTAACTCTTCGGCGTAATTAGCCCAGCCATCCACAATGATAATTGATTTGCCTGTTGATGACAGCTTATAACACGCATCTTCAGTTAAACCTTCTAGCATATACCAACCATTCATCAATTCGACATCGTCTATGACTTTTTGGAACATATCTAGCACATCTTCTAAGTCATCTGTGTGTTCTGTGGGTTCTGTTGCTAATTTTGATGCACCATATCCACCGTAAACACCACTCTTTCCAGCATCGTATGACCAAGTGTTGTAGTATCCATTTGAATATCTATATCCACCACCATAACTCCAGCTTGATACTGCAGCGGTTGGTTTGTATGTTATTAATTCAGCGTTTTCTAATAGATGTTTGTGCATACTTGGTATCATAACCACACTTAACCAATCAGTTGAGCGTAGTAGTTCTTCAACCACAACTTTCTCTGACCCTGTGTGTGCTCCATAATACCCGGCAGCCATATTTATTCCATTGATATTAAGTGCTTGAACTATTTGACTTACGTCAGATATAGAACCGGTGCAATGTTTGTATCCAAAGTCAGCACCTAACTCATCCAATTTCTTAATTATGTCATCACTTGATAATTTAACATCTGAATTAGTTGTTATTATATCGGTATCTCCACGTCTATCTACCGTGATACAGAATATACAGTCGGCAAAGTAGTCACTATGATGTTTCATAGCATATGAACTACCTACACAACCTATTTCTTCTGATACACACAGCAGTCCTGTCAATGGGATGTCTATTTCCTTGTCCGTAATCATCTTAAGGACGGCATAAACACCACATTTATCGTCAGCACCTATAACTTGGTTATTTGTGGATTGAATTATTGTTTGATTTGGAGTTGATTCTAGCACTTCAAGTTCTGCCACACCATTTGCGACAGTATCCATATGTGCATTTATGATAAATCTATTTGGTCCTTCAATATGATTTTTGAAATACATATTGCCTGATTCATCAACTGAGAATTCAATCTCATTCTGTGTCAAAAATCGTGATACTAATGCAATCATAGCGTGTTCTTCTCCAGATGGAGTAAACAACTCAAACATAGCTTTTAGACTTTCAACAGGATAATTCATATCCAGCGTTTCCAATTTGGTGAGACGACTGAGTTCCAGCTCTTCTTCCGTTTCCGGCTTTTCTATAACCATTTCAGGTTTTTCTTCTTCACTGCTCATTTTCGTCTTTTACCTCCAATTGAGTATATTGGCGATAGCGTAAATCTTCTCTTAATGCAAATTGTCCATAACGAGTCGTGTTGCCATTTATTTCGGCACACCTTATACCTAAGTTTTCGTCTTGATAGTATTGAAACTTAGCTTCTGAGTTATCAGGTTTTTCTCTAAACCAAGTATGCCACCATTGAGTGACTAACAGCTCTTCACTATTTGCAGAAGTCGGCTTTTTAATAAACCTATTTGTATTAATAAAATCTGATGGCGGCGTATCGTGTAAACTTGAAGTGGATGCAACTAATTGTGACATATCCTCTCCAAAATTCTTTTTACCCCACTCATCCACGGCAACAAACAGTTCATTATATAATTCTGTTTTAGCGTGTGTGTAATTAGATAAGTATAATCTTGACGGCGCAATATATGTCTTGCTGTCTTCATTGTCTTGTTCCTTGAACAATCTGATAACAGAGCGACCAATAATAGTTTTGCCATCTGTATCATAAACCAGCGCAAGTAAATGTGGATTTGTCACAATATCCATCATTCCAAACCCATAACTTTCGTTATTACCTTCAACTTGGCAACTACTAACTCTAGCATTATGATTTAATATCTTTTGTAAGTCTGCCGGGTCAAATCCTATTTTGATTGGTAATTTAACTGCAGCAGAATTTGTCTTATATGACTCATAATCATTCCAAAATGAATGATGTTCATCAAATATAGCAGCTAATCTGTTTTTAGCAGAACCATTAAATGCCTTAATCAAGGTCTGACGTAAATTTCCATTTGTTTCTATGTCACGTTTTAATTTAATATAGATTTGATGTGAATCTATAGCACTTATACTAAAGCGTGACCAATCTCTACCCAGCTGTTGAAGGTCAACTGAATGGCCCTCAATATATTCGCCGGTTTTATTATCATAAAATTTAAAACACTCTCTAAATAAGTCGTGAACAGGATTGTAAAGGCCGTATTTCCTGTGGTCACATACAAACATTCGTGACTTAAGTAGCGAATAAATATATTCTTTCATCTTTTTGAGTGACCTTGAAGCAACTCTTACATATGAATTGTAATAACCGAATCCATTGCCGTATCCACCACCGGACTTCGGCAACATAATCTTTTGGTGGTCGTAATCATCACCAGAATAACCATAAAATAATCTAAAAAAGTCTTTTACATCGTTAGATGCCGTTTCATAGTGATTGCTAAGTAAAACTTTAGAAATATTAATTCTTGAATCAACTTGATGTTCAATACTACGGCGTGTTCTATTATAACAATCATAACAATAACCCTCTTGAGCGTGTTCTTCGTGGGCTTCATTGTAGTATATGTCGGCATCACACTCTTGACAATAACACATCGCAGTATGTTCGGCGCATCCATTACAGCACCTATCATAGTCGTGTGGGTGTTCGTAATAATCGTGTAATCTTGGTATTAGCACATTTTCGCAGCTAATACATCTATAATTCTCATTTGTGCAACTCAAGCAAAATATTTCATCGTGAACTCCTGTATTGCCGGGGTCATTCCCCTCATAAATAGTGTTTCCACAGTCATCGCAGCAATAGAATTCATTTTCATAGCACAGTTCGCAAATTACGGCAAACTCTTCATTTGAATGAACTTCCATATCGGCAACACTGTCTTCACAGCAGTCACATTTCAATTCGTTGTTTTCTTCAGGCATTGCAGCACATCCAATTTATCGTGTCATTCGACATAATCCTAACGACGGCGTAATATATATTACCTTGCACCAGCATTTAGTATTCCTGATTTGCTCCATTATGTGTATGAAATGCTACAAACATATACCACGCTTCGTTTTCTGTAATCATTCCATTCCGCCGTATCCTGTCATATAAACTTCACATTCTTTATCTTTACAGCAGTCATTCTTATCTATCCACCATACTGTTCTGCTGTTATTTTCTATGTGGGTCCAGCAAGAATCACAAATGCTAATATAACCCATCTATAGCACACCACCATTAAGGGAGCATAGATTAATCATTGCACGGCAATGGTCATCATAGCATTTTCTACACATATTAGCATATCTCCATCCTTGAAGTGCCGGCCTATCACACAATTTACATTTCACTTGCTGTAGTTTTTTCCAACTATCTTCATTACATTTTTCTGTCATATTTACCTACCTTCGAGCACGTTGATACATACTGCCGTCAACTCTACTTTTATCTTTACTATATTCATTACGGCCTGATACACCACCGGCATTATAACCATAACCACCGAGCGTTTGAATTCTTTTCATTATTGTTATTCTATCACGGCTTTCTATATTAGCAAGGCAATCTAATAATTGCATCATAAATGATTCAGTTGCAGCAGGTGTGCAATATGCGTCATCATCTCTGTTATTCCAGCGGTTAGTCTCAACACGGAGGAATTCTTGCATCTTAGCATCGTCTTCTCTAACGTGAGCAAGTGGAGTCCGGTCTCGGCACTTTACCTGCCATTCCAGCAAGAGACGAAGCTTGCCGAAATCAATGTTATCTACAGCATCTTTATTATCCATACGGCACAACCAGATTAATCTAGCACCTCAATTGATGACTGAGCATAATGACAGTCCATAGCATCTACCCGACCTGTGTCGGCATCTGTCATACGGCATTTACACATACATCCCGGCAACATACCGTGATGTAGAGCAAAGCTAAGACGGCTTTCATCTACAGCATATAATACTGTGTGTCCAGCAAAAGATGGACGATGACGGCGTCTTCTGGCATTTGCGGCACGCACACTGGAGCGGAATTGTGAGAGCATTCTTTTTATTTCTGCTTCACTTAAATCCAATCCAGCGAGGGAATCAATACCCAGCGCCTCGCAAAGGAGTTTAGCGGTTTCGTTTGTTTTTAGCATTTCTATCTCCATTTCGGCAAAGTGCATTATTTTAGCACTTCGTAGCATTAGAGAGACGGCGAAATATATAATACCTTGCACCAGCACTTGTCATCATAAATGCTCAAAAATTTGGGGAACATACGCTATACATTACTTAGTATATACATACTTAGTATCTTAGAGCATAACTATGTATTATAGCATAATTACTATATATATTACTAAATATGTTATATCTAAGCATAGCAATTGCTAAATAAAAATAAAAGAAATTACTTAGTATGTATATGCTTAGTATATACATATACTTAGCGTATACTAATAATATACACACATAGGGAGTGCTAATAGTAAAAAAGAAAACGCTCTCTTCTTTTTTAAAAAAATATATCCCAAACCAGTTCAGCAAACCAGTTCAGCGAACTAAAACCGGTTTATGCTCGTTTCTCACGGGGCGTTACGGCATTTATGTGCTGCGGCACAATGTGCTGCAGCGTTTCTCACCCTCCTTTACGGCAAATTAATAACGCGGCACTTAATGCTACGGCGAGCGTAGCGAGCACAGCAAGCACAGCGACGGCGAGCAAGCAAGCAAACGGCAAGCGTAGCAAGCAACGCGGCAAGCAATACTCAGTTATGCCGTAGTCGGCAAAAAGTCGGCACATAAAAAAAATGCTGGGTGGCCCCCGAGCCCAGAAAGGGGCGCCGTGGCTTTCTCATACTCGGCAATCTACTCGCCGTGGTCAAGAGTTAATCATAAATCTTTTCGGGATTAGTCCCGGCATCCCGGGTCGGGTCTTTTACTCGGTTTGTCAACCAATTCGACCTCTTCTAATCCCTACTCATTCCTTTGTAGTTAGTCATCCTCAGTCGTGACTCGTTTCCCTAGAACATATTCCGTTCATCACCGGTCATTGTACTTGAATTTATCTCGCCTTTATACAAGTCACGTGGTTAATCATAAGTGCCCTGCGGGAGTGTGTCGACCAGAGGTGACTCTACTTTTTTCGGTTATACCGAAGGAAATCCGGAATTTTATAAACTCTTCCTTATAGACTTTGAACACATCGTCTATTCCTGAATTCGGACTCCCGCCTTACGGGTCTTACATTATCTCGTTATCGACTACTTTTCATCCCACTTCGTTTCACTCAGGGTCCGTACGAGTTTATAGGTTCACCCTAAAGGAGGGACTCAGTTTGGTATTCGGATAATTCGATAATCATAAAGGTCCCCGTTTTCTGGGTAGGGGACTCACAACTGTGTGCACCTTGTCAGATACTACTGACTCTTCTTTCGTTGGTTCGACTCAAGACCTATTGAGTCTTTAGGAAATCGTATAACTCTGTTAATTCAGGGTCTTCAGATTCCCATCGTGGATTCAATGTTTTTACGAATTCTTGGAACTCGCCCATACTGATTCCTTCCTTATTTCTTAGAGACGTCGGCTTTTTGGAGTTTCTCCAATTTCGCCTTTGCCTCAGGGGATAGTTTGGAAAAGAACTCTGCCATTGCATCGTCGTCTCCTGAATTCACCTGTTTGGCGGACTTCTCTGAAGAACTCATTCCGGTTCTGAGACGTTTCTTCATCTCATCACCTACATCTGTTGCAGTAAAGGATTCACCGGATTCGAATTTCTCTGAGAGAACTTCTCCCATCACTACTCGACTCCTGTGTGGTATACCCATTATACCGCAGTTCTTCAACATATTCTTCCATACAAGTTTCGGGACTCGGATATACGCAGTCTTTTCCCTATCTGGTTTCGTGTTGTTTGCCATATATTGACTCACTGTTATACTCGCAAGAGTAATAACTATAATAAAAAATAATTCATACCATACACTGTTTGCAGTCTTACGACTCAGAGTGACCACCGTTTTGACACAGTCCGTTCAGTCTATCGACTTAGACACCTGCATAACAGTCCGTGCGTTGGCCAGACTGTCGTCTAAGGATAAATCTTTTTCTGAAGAGACTTGCGTCTATGGATGACGAGTCCGAGACTCTCCGGTCAAGAGAGTGACCTCTCGGACATTGATTGTGGTCAAGGGCATTTGTATCCTCTTCAGAGGACAATAGTAGATTACCTACCCATTATATATGTTTTTTGTATGAAAATTTTTATATATATAGAGGTGGCTTAAAGAATACCCTATATAAAGAAAAGGCGTTTTTACTTATATACCCCCTTCTTAAAGGTC